>Ga0208409_1000023_pt1 | contig 67551 bp, 57 predicted proteins | sample ETNtaG_29_FD_185784 | JGI IMG/M metagenome (GOLD analysis project Ga0208409, IMG submission 185784) | Marine microbial and viral communities from oxygen minimum zone, Eastern Pacific Ocean - ETNP201406SV201 (SPAdes) (version 2) | ecosystem: Environmental > Aquatic > Marine > Oceanic ...
GACGGCGGCGTCACACATTTCTTTTCTTGTTTGACCGTCTAGAAAATGTGCTGGCGCTCTCTCCAATATTTTTTGATGACGTCGTTGCAGTGAACAGTCTCGTTCAAACAAATGGACGATGTTGCCGTGTTTATCCCCCAGTATTTGAACTTCAATGTGAGACGCGTCTTCGACATATTTTTCTAAAAAGATATCCCCCTTGCCAAAAGATTTTTGTGCCTCGCTCTTGGCCAGGTGTATCTGATCAAGTAAATCTTTTTCAGCGCTGACGACCCTCATTCCTCTTCCCCCTCCCCCCCAATTGGCTTTGATCATCAGGGGAAAACCAAGTTTGCTTGAATCACTTTTTATTCTTTGTTCATCAAGAGACTCAATGCTGACTGATGGAATCGTTTTTACTTTCGCTTCATTCGCAATTTTTTTTGCCTCTGTTTTATTTCCTAATTTTTTTAATGTATCAATAGAGGGGCCGATAAACGCTATATCATTATCCGAACATGCTTGGGCGAATTCAGGACTCTCAGATAAAAAGCCGTATCCTGGATGAATGGCGTCGACATTTGTATCTTTTGCTAAATTAATGATGGAATCGATATCAAGATACGCTTGTATGGGTCCTTTATTCTCCCCGATTAAATAACTTTCATCAGTTTTGAACCGATGCAAGGCGAAACGATCCTCTTTGGAATAAATGGCCGCTGTCTTAATGCCCATCTCTTCCGCGGCGCGGAACACGCGTATCGCGATTTCACTTCTATTGGCTACTAATATTTTTTTAAAAACCATTTTATTACTTTTTTTTTCAAAAAAAAATCAACTAATAAAATTTTTATTTTTCGCTTTTTCTAATCTTTTTTTAGCTATTTTTTCCCTTTGGCTTACTTCTCCCAACTCAATTATGCCTTGTCTGGCATAACTTACATGTGTCTGCATCGCCTTTTTTGATTTTTTTGGATCTTCCGCAATGATTGCTTGAAAAATATTTTGATGTTGCTGTAAAAGTAAAGATCGATTTCCTGGCCTAAAATATAAAACAGTGCGATTAAAAAAAATCCCTTCATTTAACAATGAAAATAAACTTTTCATAATATGCAACTGAAGTATGTTATGGGATGATTCAACAATGGCTATATGAAAGGCAATGTCCACTTTTGCTTCTTCATCAGGATCTTCATGCTTGTGAGCTTTTGACATTTTATCCATTAGAATTTTTAAAATATCTTTATCATACTTGGTCGCCCTCACGGCAGCCTGATAGGAAGCTTCGCCTTCCACCGCATATCTGAATTCCATAAAATCCACGGCAGCTTTGGAGTGGTTATTGAACAAATACATAAGAGGCTTGTTAATGCCGTCACCAAGAAAATTATTAACAAAGGTTCCTTCGCCTCTTTTGGATTTTAACAAATCTTGTTTCTCTAATTCTTTTATCGCCATTCGCAAGGTGGGTCTTGAAATATTAAGTTGTGTCGCTAACTCTCGCTCTGACGGAAGTTTTTCATTTGGCTTAAACATGCCTTCAACAATTAAATCTTCTAATTGATGCAAGGCGGTCGAATGAATGTTTTTTTCACTAATCTTGCGAAATACCATAATGACACCCCCTATATTAATTTAATCAAACGCTGAATATTTACATCATTTATTGAAAAATTGGTAAAATTTTTTTACCATTTTCAAATAAACTTGATGATTAATTAAAATTTTATATTTTTTTGAGACAGCTGATTTAAGAATCAATTAAGTGATCTGGAAAGTCTTCTACTTTTTCACAGGCAACTTGCTGCATAACTTGTTGCAGCTGACGTTTAAGCATTGTAAAGGTATGATCTCCGCCTTTCTTTCCGAGCGCAGCAACACCAAACATTGGCGCCCTGCCTACAAAAGTAAACTCCGCGCCACAGGCCAATGAATTTGCAATATCAGCCCCTGAACGCAATCCGCCATCCATCATGATTTTAATTTTTCCTTTATATTCTTTTAACGTCTTAAGTGCAGCAACTGTAGACTGACCATTATCAAGTTGACGACCACCGTGATTAGACACGATTAAACCGTCAACTCCGAGTTTAACAACAAGATCTGCCTCTTCAGGGTTGACAATTCCCTTAACAACCAAATTACCCTTCCAAGAGTCCCTTAAAGCTTTAATTTTGTCTTGAGTCAGACGCCCATTAAAGTTTCTGTCCATAAACTCCGCTAGATGCTTCATATTTAAACCTTTTGGAATATATGGCTTCATTGTTTTAAATTCCGGAGATCCAGATACAAGTTGAGATAATGCCCACGTAGGGTGAGTGCACATTTGCAATATATTATCCATTGTCATCCTGGGCGGAATGGACAGTCCATTCTTTATCTCCTTGGGTCGGTAAGCAAATGTAGGTGTATCCGCTAAAATTACCAGTGTCTTACAGCCAGCATCCCAGATGCGACTAAGCAACTTATCTCTTAACTCGTTCTTAGCTGGATGGTATAGCTGAAACCAGAACTTACCATCTGTAATATCTGCCGCTGTTTCAATGTTTGCAGTAGTAACAGTAGAGAGTACAAACGGAAGCTTGTGAACAACAGTGGCCCGTGCAAGAATTTCACAAGATTTTGGCCACATTAAACCCTGAAGGCCGACAGGCGACATGCCGAAAGGCGCATCATAAGTTTCGCCAAACAATTCAGTTTTCATATTTGCACTATCGTAATCACGGAGATAGTATGGCTGCAATTGAACATCTCTAATATCTTGCGTATTGCGTTGTAAGTTTATTTCGGAAAAACAGCCGCCATCCAGATATTCAAATGCAAACTTTGGCATGCGTTGTTTTGCTTTTATACGAAGTGCATCAACGCTGGGGTAGTTACCATTAAAATAATGTGTCATACTGTAAAAACTATTTTTATGTTCCTCTTACTAACTCAATATCTGTCATATATGTTGATCTATATCAAAACTATCTAGCAAATGATGTAAGCATAGAATTAAAATTAATAATATTATATAGTATAAGTTTCTAAATTGGTAAAATTATTTTACCAATGTTAACAATATGCTTGTATAATGTAACGTAGTGAAATAGGATTAATATTTAATATGTTTCAAACACGAATACACGGCAGAGGCGGTCAAGGCGTGGTTACGGCAGCAGAATTGCTATCTGTTGCAGCGTTCATTGAGGGGCGCAACGCCCAAGCTTTCCCAAGTTTTGGTTCGGAGCGTACTGGAGCTCCTGTTGTGTCGTATTGTCGAATTGATGACAAAGAAATTCGCTTGCGCGAACCTATCCTTGAACCCGATGCCATTATTATTCAAGATCCAACACTATTCGGCTCACTTGACGTATTTCAGGGTCTGAAGTCCGATGGCTATGTTTTGCTTAATTCCAACAAGAGTTTCGAAGAGCTTGGTGTCGGTGATGCTGTTAAAAAACTTCCAGCAAATCATACCTACAATGTGCCTGCAACCGAAATCGCCATCAAGCATATGGGGCGGCCAATGCCGAACGCGGTGCTCCTTGGTGGTTTTGCCGCCATGTCAAATCAACTTGCCATTAAATCTGTTGAAAAAGCAATTCTATCTAAATTCTCCGGTAAAATCGGGGAAGGCAACATTTCAGCCGCAAATGCTGCTTTCGATATCATTAAAAAAAATGGTGTAGATAATAAAAAGGAAAAGAAATAATAAAATGTTAGAACAAATTGAAGGGTCTGTCGCTGTCGCTAAAGGTATTGCCCTTTGTCGGCCGGAAGTTATCTGCGCTTATCCCATATCTCCCCAGACGCATATTGTTGAAGGATGCGGTAAGCTTGTTAAATCTGGAAAATTAAAGAACTGCGAATTCATTAATGTGGAATCAGAATTTGCCGCCCTGTCTGTTGCGATAGGATCTTCAGCGACAGGCGCTCGCACTTATACAGCAACAGCTAGCCAAGGACTTTTGTTCATGGCCGAAGCTGTGTATAACGCATCGGGTCTGGGTCTGCCCATCGTCATGACTATAGGCAACCGGGCCATAGGCGCTCCGATTAATATTTGGAATGATCACACCGACAGCATGTCTATGCGTGACTCTGGCTGGTTGCAACTTTTTGCTGAAACCAACCAAGAGGCTGTCGATCTGCATATTCAAGCTTTCAAACTTGCAGAACTTTTAAGTATGCCGATCATGGTGTGCATGGATGGCTTTATACTGACCCATGCCTATGAGCGCGTGGACATGCCTAGTCAAGAGCAGGTGGATGCCTATCTGCCGCCATTTGAACCGAGACAGGTTCTTGATCCTGCCGACCCCTACTCGATTGGAGCAATGGTTGGTCCTGAAGCATACACGGAAGTGCGCTATCTTGCACACGAAAAACAGCAACAAGCACTGAAGATAATCCCAGAAATAGGTAAGGAATTTGCAGATGTCTTTGGAAGGAGCTCTGGTGGCTTAATTCATAACTATAATCTAGATGACGCTGATACTATTGTTGTTACCCTAGGCTCTGTAGCGGGAACCATCAAAGATGTGGTTGACAAAATGAGAGAAGATGGGAAAAAAATAGGCGTCTTAAGCATCTGTTCTTTTCGACCTTTTCCTAAAGAAGCCATCCGAAAAGCATTGGAAAATTGCAAGCGAGTTATTGTGCTTGAAAAAAGCTTAGCTGTTGGTTTTGGCGGGGTGGTGGCTAATAACGTAATGATGTCCATGCAAGGCACTGGTGTTCATGTGTACACTGTAGTAGCCGGACTAGGAGGACGCCCCATCACTCAGCCTTCATTGATAAATATGCTTTTAAAGGCGGAAAAGGATGATCTGGAAGATCTGACTTTTTTTGATCTACAACATGAAGTCGTTGAACGTGAACTTGAACGTGTTCGTGATTCTCAAAAATCAGGACCTGCTGCAGAAAACATTCTGCGCGATTTATATGTTGGGAAAGACAAAACTTGATGATTGGAGTAATTAATTGAGATGGATGATAAACAACGCGTAAAATTTTATCAGAAGGGTACGTTTACCGTAGGTAACCGTCTTGTTGATAAAAAAGAACGGAACGTGCAAGCAAGCATGGATCGCTCGAATGCAATTACTTCAGGTCACCGCGCGTGCCAAGGCTGTGGTGAAGCATTGGGGGCGCGCTATGCCTTAGATACTGTAATGAGAGTTACAAAAGGAAAAGTCATTGCTAGTAATGCTACTGGCTGCTTGGAAGTTTTCACAACCCCTTATCCGGAAACCTCGTGGCAACTTCCTTGGGTGCACTCATTATTTGGCAATGCCCCTGCTGTTGCAAGCGGGATTGCAGCCGCCTTAAAAGTAAAAGGAAAGAAAGACACGCGCGTGGTTGCGCAAGGTGGCGATGGCGGAACTACAGACATTGGTTTTGGCTGCTTGTCAGGAATGTTTGAGCGGAATGATGATGTGCTTTACATCTGTTACGACAATGAAGCATATATGAACACTGGCGTGCAACGATCTTCTGCCACACCGCCGACTGCGCGTACTTCCACGACTATGCCGTTAGGCGACGCACCAGGCAATGTATTCGGCACAGGTAAGAACATGTCGTTGATTGCAATGGCTCACAACATTCCTTATGTGGCAACGGCATCCGTATCAAATCTGCAAGATCTTGAAGCAAAGGTTGAAAAAGCGATGACCTTTCGCGGATCACGCTACATCCATATTTTTGTTCCCTGCCCTCTTGGCTGGGGCCACGCAAGTGACATAACAATCCAAATCGCACGTCTAGTAGTTGATACGGCCCTATTTCCATTATTCGAAGCTGAACATGGCGCTGTTACCAATTCAACTCCAATTCGCAAGAGATTGCCAGTGGAAGATTATCTGCGTCCGCAACGCCGCTTCGCCCATTTGTTCAAAAAAGGCGCAATAGATGTCGAGCGAATCGCAAAGTTACAAAAAATGGCTGATGAAAATATTAAGCGTTTTAATCTTTTACGTAAGGAGGAAGATACAATCTAAAAAACCTTAGATAAATATAATGGAAAAGCAAAAAAACATAAATTCAAAAAAAGATAAGGATACCAATAAGCCGTTCGCCATCACGCTTGACGTCGGGACAAGCCTTGCTAATGAAACTGGATCCTGGCGGACTGAACGACCGGTCTACCTTGACCGCCTACCCCCTTGCAATAATGCGTGCCCAGCTGGTGAGAACATTCAGGCATGGCTTTATCTGGCTGAAGAAAAAGATTATCAAGGCGCTTTTCAAGAAATCATGAAAAACAACCCAATGCCCGCGACGCATGGACGGGCATGCTACCATCCTTGTGAGACTGCTTGCAACCGAAAGGATGTTGATTCAGCTGTAAACATTCACGCTGTAGAACGTTTCATTGGTGACCAGGCAATTGAAAAAGGATGGGTTCCGAAATATGATGCAAAACCATCAAATAAGACTGTACTTATTATTGGTGCCGGACCTAGCGGTTTATCAGCAGCATATCATCTAACGCGCCTGGGTCATAAAGTGACGATTTACGAAGCTGGTCCTGTTGCCGGCGGCATGATGAGTTTCGGCATCCCCGCCTATCGTTTGCCGCGTAACATAATTCAAGCGGAAGTAAAACGCATTTTAGATATGGGAATAGAATTAAAACTAAATCACAAAGTTGATGACGTCCAACATGAGATGAAAACGGGTAATTTTGACGCCTGTTTCCTTGCCATTGGAGCGCATATTGCAAATCGTATCAATATCCCGACCCCTGACACCAGTAAAATTCTTGATGCTGCAGGCGTGTTGCGCGATATGGAAACGGGTAAAAATCCACCTAAGCTTGGCCGACGCGTTGTAGTCTACGGAGGAGGCGACACAGCCGTTGATGTTGCCCGTACCGCTAAACGATTAGGCGCGGAAGAATCGATCATCGTGTACCGAAGTGGACGCGATCAAATGAAAGCGCATGATTTTGAAGTTAAGGAGGCGCTCGAGGAAGGTGTGACTCTAAACTGGCTTACAACCATTAAGGAAATGGATGCTTCAGGCTCAATTAAAGTTGAAAAAATGGAACTCGATGCCGAAGGTTATCCTCAACCCTCTGGTAAGTTCGAAACAATTGAAGCTGATTCAATGGTTCTTGCCCTCGGTCAAAACGTGGATACGTCTTTTATAAAAAACATACCTGGATTAAATATTATAGATAATGTCGTAGAGGTTGCTACCAATATGATGACAGGCTATGCAGGTCTTTTTGCCGGAGGCGATATGGTTCCAAGCGAGCGAACCATTACAGTGGCAGTCGGTCATGGCAAGAAGGCGGCAAATCAAATCAATGCATGGCTTTTTGATAAAACTGACAGTCCATTGCCTAAGCACGAACTTGCCAGCTTTGATAAGTTGAATGACTGGTATTACACAGATGCGCCGATCACGGTGCAGCCGCAACTTGACGTCATTCGACGCCATACTACCTTTGAAGAAGTCCTAGGGGGCCTTGATGACAGTAACGCGCTTTACGAGGCGCGCCGATGTTTGTCCTGTGGAAACTGTTTTGAATGCGACAACTGTTACGGAGTGTGTCCTGACAACGCTGTTATCAAGCTTGGTCCTGGAAAACGCTTTGAATTCAATTATGATTACTGCAAAGGCTGCGGCATATGCGTTAAAGAATGCCCTTGCGGGGCGATCAAGATGGAGCCTGAGGAAATTTAACAGGTATTATACGCAGATAACATGACATATATGAAACGATTAATTGTAAATAGTTTTTTATCTGACATAGTGCGCAAATCATACCTTTGGAATAATTAATAATGTCACACATCTCTAAAAGTAAAGATTTTCACATACCAATTGTTGGTTGTCTTAATGGTTTCGTTCAGCGCATAACGAAGACTTTTGCTTGGTTCAACGTAGTACTGATTTGTGTTATCATCCTGCAAGTAACCTTGCGCTACGGTTTCCACCGTGGATTAGTGCCACTGGAGGAATTGATGTGGCATCTTTACTGCGTAACATTCATGTTCGGCATAGCCTATTGCGTGACGGTTGACTCCCACATCCGCGTTGATCTTCTTCATGCAAACCTGCCTAAACGTTGGCAGCACATATTTGAGATTTTAGGGATTCTTTTTCTTTTATTACCTGTTATTTACATCCTGTTTGATCACAGTCTTGATTGGTGGTGGAGATCCTTTACTAAAGATGAAGGCTCTCAAAACCCAACTGGTCTTCCCAATCGCTGGATCATCAAGTCAGTGGTTCCCCTTACAATGATATTATTGTTCATCGCTTCTGTGGCACGCTTGATAGAAGAGTGGATGCTGTTAAAACATTTTAGAAATTGGAAAACAGCTAGAATTTACTTTAGAAAAGAGTCAGAAAAAGTTGACCCTTCTCAAGTATCAATGATAGCCAAGTTGTTCCATCCACAAATTAAAAAACGTAACAACGCTAATGAATAGGTTTTAGAATGGAATTTGCATCAGAAGGTTATCTCGTCATTGGAATGTTTGTCACATTCATCGCACTTCTTTTCACTGGTTTTCCGGTTGGATGGGTTTTGGCTGGTGTCGGCATTATTTTTGCTGGTGTCGCCAATTTAACTGACAGCTTTGGATGGACCATGACTGGTCTTGATTACCTCACCCTTAACATGCTGGTTGGTCGTATCTTTGGCATCATGGACAACTGGGTCTTAATTGCAATACCAATGTTTATATTCATGGGTCTCATGCTTGATAAGTCCGGAACTGCGGAAAGAATGATGAACTCCATGCAGAAATTATTTGGCAGGATCAGAGGCGGCCTCTCCATTACTGTCACCCTGATCGGCATTATTCTCGCCGCTTCTACCGGCATCATCGGCGCTTCGGTAGTAATGCTGGGCCTTATGTCTCTGCCAATTATGCTTAAGCAGGAATACGATCCGCCGCTGGCACTGGGAACCGTAGCTGCTGCTGGCTGTCTTGGCATACTCATTCCCCCTTCCATCATGCTGGTGATAATGGGTGATCAATTAGCTGTCTCCGTGCTTGACTTATTCATGGGAGCGGTCTTCCCTGGTCTGATTCTCGGCGTGCTGTATATTACATACATCCTAATCTACTGCAATATCTTCAAGGACAAGGCGCCGTTAGCTAAGGATCACAAGCCGTTAGGGATAAAAGATGTGCTGCAGGTCGCCCTTGATATTGTCCCTCCAGCATTCTTGATTCTAGCTGTCCTTGGATCAGTATTTATGGGCATAACCACAGTTACCGAAGCTTCGGGTGTGGGCGCGTTAGGGGCTGCTGTCATCGCCCTTGTCTTTAAGCGTCTCAACTTTAAGGTGTTAAAGGACGTGGTGCTGAACACGATGAATGTTTCGGCCTATATTTTCGCAATCTTTGTTGGCGCGACTATTTTCGCCTTAGTTCTGCGATTATGTGGTGGTGACGAAATGATCGAATCCGTCCTCACGGGGATGGGATTTGGTCCGTACGGCCTGATTATTTTCGTTGTGTCAGTGGTCTTCGTACTTGGCTTTTTTCTTGACTGGATTGAAATCAGTTTAATCATACTCCCTTTACTGGGCCCAGTGATCGAGGGGCTGCCTTTAGGTATTGAAGGCTATGGTGTCATTGATAATCCTAATTTAGTTTGGTTTGCTCTTCTGGTTGCAGTGGCCCTGCAAACTTCATTCCTGACCCCGCCTGTGGGTTTCGCTATCTTCTATCTTAAGGGGGTTGCGCCTGCTGCTGTGAAGTTAACTCAGATTTACAAAGGGGTGGTGCCTTTCATCGTTTTACAACTGATTGGTTTAACTCTTATATTTCTGTTTCCAGAGATAGTTACTTGGCTGCCAGCTGTTGCTTATGGAAATAGATAAGAGTTAGTTTTAATTATCTTTTTTTTTAATTTCTTCTACTTGATCTTTTAACTTATTTATCTGAGAAACAAGATCATCAATGTTTTGACTCGTGTTTTTTGAGTTTTTTTCTTCTGGCTGATTATTGCTGGAAACATTTGTCTCATAAAATTTTTGAAAATCAAATGGATTGAATTTCATAATTGAAGACACGCCTTCAGAAAAAATTTTGTTGGTGTCGGCAAGATTATTGATATTATCCAAAAAATGAAACATGTCTGATGCTTTATTATGTTCATAAAATAATATTATTTGTTTTAAAAAATCTTCGGGAATTAAACTAACCCCGCTATTTTCTCTTTCTAAAATCACCTGAATCAAGACTGAGGAGGTAATGTTTTTCTTGTTTTCCGAATCAATAATTCGAAAATTATCATTATTTTTTATAAGCTTAACTATGTCGTCTTGCGTAATATAAGAGCTTGTCTTTGTGTTATATAACCTTCGATTAGAATACTTTTTTATTTCAATCACGTGTGTTTTTGAACAACATATTGTCCCGGAGCATCATAAAGAGCGGGGTGTTTATGTAAGTTAAGCGCCTTTACATTCTTTAAATCACCAGAATGGCTGGTTAGCCATTTAATCCAAGCTGGCCACCAGGATCCTTCATATTTTTTTGCAGAATCCAACCATTCATCAGGGCTGATTTTTGTATTATTTTTATTGGATGAATAAAAATATAATTTACCAGGCTTGACCTCTTTACCTTGGATAATGCCGGCGACATGACCCGAGCTGGATAAAACAAATTTGGTTTTTCCACCATAATACTTAAGTCCTGAAAACACAGATTTCCAAGGACAAATATGATCTGCTATAGCCCCCACGTGGAACATCGGGGTGGTTATTTTTTTTAAGTCGAGTATTTTTCCCTTTAATTTATAATTATTTTTTACTAAATTATTATTAAGACACATTGATCTAAGATAATCACTGTATATTTTTTCTGCCAAGTTTGTTGAGTCACTATTCCAGTAAAGCAGATCAAAGGAAGGTGGATCCTTTCCTAACAGGTAGTTATTTACGACATAATTCCAATACAAGTCCCTTGGTCTCAGAAAGTTAAATGAGGAAGCTAAGTTCCTGCCATCATAATATCCCACGCTTTTCATTTCTTTTTCTATGCTTTTTATTTGATCTTCAGAAACAAACATCTGTAAATCTCCAAAATCCTCAAAATCCACAAGACTTGCAAAAAAGGTTGCTGAATTTATATTATTTTCTCCCTTAATGTTTTTTAGATATGCCAAAGTCATTGATGAAAGGGTGCCCCCTATGCAGTACGATGCCAAATTTATTTTTGAGGAGCCAGTTTCTTTGCAAATGATTTCATTTGCTTTCAAAATACCTTTTTCAATATAATCGATAAAACCAAAATCTCTTGAATCAGAATCCGGATTCTTCCATGACATTAAAAAAGTATTAATTTTATTGTTAATTAAATATCTAACCAGTGATTTTTTTTCATTTAAATCCATAATATAATATTTATTTATGAATGGAGGAACGACTAGCAGAGGAGTTTCAAATTGTTGATTACCATCGCTGTTGTAATGTATTAATTCAAAAACATCATTTTTATAGATTATCTTACCTTCGGTAGTTGCTAGATTTTTTCCGACTTCAAAATCATCGGATGGTGTTTGAGAAATGAAAAATTTATTTGGATGTTTCAGGTTGTCTTTAGAGTAATTGTTCATCCCCCGAACAAGATTTTGACCGCCTTCCTCAATTGTTTTTGCTAAAATTTCTGGATTTGTGAATACAAAGTTTGAGGGAGATAAAGCCATGTTCAACTGATGAATATAAAATTTAAACAATTTTCCCTGCTTGGGATCATCAAACTCCACGCTTTCAGCGAGATTTTCCAGGAATTTATTCGTGATTAAATAAAATTGTTTTATAAAGTCAAAAAATAAATTTCCACTCCATTCATTATCCGAGAATCTTTTATCTGATTTATCTGGCATAATAACCGGATCTGCTTCTTGATTGGACGTCTTGGATATAAAATAAAAATTAAGCTTTACTATGTCCGACAGCCAAGTATTCAAATTCTTAAAATAAATGTCAGGGTTTTCATGAATTTTTTCTGAAAGCCTGCTAAAACTTTTAAAAATCCCGTCAGTGGTTGGAGAAATAAGATCAATTAAATTTTGCGGCGTGAAATTTGACTCTTTAGTATCTGAGTTAGTTTTATTAAATTCTTTCGCTTGCTCTAAATAATTATTATAAAATTCAAGATTATTGTTAAAAATTCCAGTAGAGTTTTTTGTTTTCTCTTTGCTAGTTTCTTTCGCCTGTTCTAAAAAATTATTATAAATCTTAAGGTTATTCTCAAACATTTCATTGAATCCCATAAAATTAGTTTTATTTTTATCTGTAGCTTTTTCGGAGTTCTTACTTTTCTTCTTCTTCATATGGTTTTGATTTATATCAAATAATTTTGCAAATGCAATATAAATATACTGTACCGCAATAAATAATTAATATATAAGTTTCATTAAAATAGCGTAAAATCAACATTATTTGCAATTAATTTTCATTTTTAGGACTTTATGTCGCACCGCAAAATATTTCTTGCATTATATATTGCATTGCAATATATACTACCTATATAAGTAATAACTATAAACAACAACAAAGGAGATTATTATGACTAACTACAAAAACCCTTTTGATTATTTTGACTATCAAAAGTTTTTTTCTGCTGTTGAATTACCGACAGCTGCTGGATCTAATGAGAAAGCCATTAATGCTTCAAAAAAGAATTTAGAAGCATATGCTGGAGCTTCAAAAGCAATTTTTGAAGGCTTTAACGCTTTTGCAAAAAAACAAGTAGACATTTTAAATACTGCTATCACTTCTGCAAAAGATGCAACTGCGGATCTTTCTGCTGGCAAACCTCAGGATACTGCTGTTAAATCAATTGAACTTACTAAAAAATCAATTGAAGATGCGCAAGCTAATGTTTCTGATCTGGTGAAGATCTATGAAAAAACAGCAACAGAGACTTTTGAAATTTTAAACAAAAGAACTTTAGATAGTTTGTCTGAGCTTAAAACTGTTGTAGCTGATAACAATAACAAAGTTTCAGCTCCTGCAAGTTCAGCAAAGAAGTAACATTAGTATTTACAGGATAAGCATCTTATCTCCTTAAAAGAGATAGGATGTAATTCTGTAGAGGATATCAAGGATAGGTATTAACAATTAAATGATTATAAATTGGTAAAATAATTTGACCAATTTCAATAAATCTATTATTATTTTTAAAGGGGAATATTATGGGAAAAATTGCATTAGTGACCGGTGGAACACGGGGAATAGGCGCCGCTATCGCCGAAAAATTAAATGAAGATGGTTTCACTACCGTCAGTAGTTATGTGGGCAATACTGAAAAAGCTGAAGAGTTTTCAAAAAGAACTGGGATAAAAACTTATAAATTCGATGCAGGTTATTTTGAAAGCTGTCAAAAAGCAATTCAAGAAATAGAAAATGATTTAGGCTCCAACATTGAAATTATTGTCAATAATGCCGGAATTACAAGAGATACAATGCTTCATAAAATGAGTCCTGAAAATTGGGCTGCGGTAATAAACACTAATTTGAATTCAATGTTTAATGTCACGCGATGTGTTGTGGAAAAAATGCGTGAAAATAAATTTGGAAGGATTATTTCTATCGGTTCAATAAACGGTTTAAAAGGTCAGCTCGGACAATCAAACTACAGTGCAGCGAAAGCAGGTATTATTGGATTTTCAAAAGCGGTTGCTCTAGAAAATGCATTTAAAGGAATAACTGTAAATGTGATTGCTCCTGGATATATAGGAACGGATATGGTGGCAAAACTAGATCCAAAAGTTTTGGAATCAATCATCTCACAAATCCCGGCTGGAAGACTGGGTGAACCTAGTGAAATAGCTGCACTGACAAGCTTTCTTGCCAGTGATCAAGCATCTTTTATAACTGGCGCCACATTTTCAGTAAATGGCGGCCAATACATGCAATAATTAATAAAATATTGAGGAGAATAATTATGGAAAATGATGATGTAGTAATAACAAGTGCTTTTAGAACAGCTATCGGCTCTTTCAACGGGTCCCTTTCTTCAAAAACAGGACCGGAACTTGGTTCTGCTGTAATAAAAAAATGCGTTGAACACTCTGAACTTAAAAATGAAGAAATTGACATGGTCTACATGGGCCAAGTTCTAACAACCGGAGCGGGGCAGAACCCCGCCAGACAAGCGTCCATTCTTGCCGGACTTCCAAATGAGACGACTAACACCACAGTAAATCAAGTTTGCGGTTCAGGACTGGTCTCCGTTGCGCTTGCATATAACTCTATCAAATCTGGGGATGGAGATAAGATGATTGCCGGCGGACAAGAAAGTATGAGTAATTCTCCTCATTACATGAATATCCGCAAGGGCATAAAAATGGGCGATGGCAAAATGAAGGATACAATGATCGTTGATGGATTATGGGACGCCTACAATCAATATCACATGGGAATTACGGCAGAAAATGTTGCTGAAAAATTTCAAATTACAAGAGAAGATCAAGACGGTTTCGCGGCTGCCTCTCAAAGAAAAACTGGTGAGGCAATTAAGGAAAAGAAATTTGTAAACGAAATTGTTCCTGTGAAAGTTAAAGTTAAAAGGGAGGAAATTGAGTTTGATGCAGATGAGTATCCTAAAATAGAATCAACAGTTGAAAAATTAGCAAAATTAAGACCTGCGTTTAAGAAGGATGGGACTGTCACGGCAGGAAATGCATCCGGTGTTAATGATGGAGCTGCTGCAGTCTGTTTAATGACGGCAGAGATGGCTAATAAAAAAGATATCGAACCATTGGCTAAAATTGTTTCCTGGGCACAATGTGGCGTGGATCCATCAATTATGGGCACGGGACCTATTCCCGCCTCTACTCTTGCTCTTAAAAAAGCTGGATGGGGCGAAGATGAATTGGATTTAATTGAAGCTAATGAAGCTTTTGCCGCTCAAGCCATGGCCGTAAATAAGCAAATGGGCTGGACAGTTGATAAGGTCAACGTAAATGGTGGGGCGATTGCGCTTGGGCACCCTGTGGGAGCCTCAGGAGCAAGGATATTGGTAACATTGATACATGAAATGCAAAAACGAAAAGTTCAAAAAGGACTTGCCACTTTATGCATTGGAGGCGGAATGGGCATAGCCATGTGTATTGAACGCAACTTTCTTCATCATAAATAATCAGAAATTGGCCATGAACAAGAACTACGATGGTTCCATGGTTGAATGGACGGCGGATCCTGCCAGACCGCTTGAAAATAACACGTAATCACTAACACCCAGTTCACGCTGCACAAATCATATGTTTCTCCTCCTAAAGAACAAAACTATGTGCAGCGTGATTTAAATGAAAGAGAGGAAATAATGCCAACGACATCCAAACATCCTGAAACAATAGCATTGCATGGGAGCACCTACAGAAAGGATAGCGCGACAAACTCTGTTGCCGTCCCTATTTATCAAACAACAAGTTATCAGTTTGATAATGCTGAGCATGCAGGCAATTTATTTGCCTTGAAGGAATTAGGAAATATTTATACGCGAATTATGAATCCAACAAATGCCGTTCTGGAAGAAAGAATGGCATCATTGGAGGGTGGGATGGCCGCTTTAGCTGTTTCTTCCGGTCAAGCAGCTTCTGCGTTCGCACTGCAAAATGTTTGTCAAGCAGGAGACAATGTAGTGTCTTCAACTGACTTATACGGAGGCACATGGAACCTCTTTGCGAACACATTAAAACAATTAGGAATTGAAGTACGCTTTGCTGATCCTGCAGATCCTGAGAATTTCAGGAAGTTAATTGATGATAAAACCAGGGCTTTTTATGCTGAAACGCTTCCTAATCCCAAACTAAAACCTTTTCCGATCGAAGAGGTGGCCAACATTGGAAAAGAATACAACATACCTCTGATCGTGGATAACACAGCAGCACCTATCACTTGTAAGCCAATTGAGCATGGCGCAGCAATCGTTGTTCATTCTTTAACAAAATATATCGGAGGACATGGAACTTCTATTGGAGGCATAATCGTAGACAGCGGATTATTTGATTGGACCTTAGATCCAAAAAGACAACCGCTCTTCAACACTCCAGATCCAAGTTACCATGGCGCTGTTTGGGGAGAGCTCATACCTGAAGCCTTGGGGGCTCCTATTGCCTATGCAATCAGAGCAAGGGTGGTGCTACTGCGTGACTTAGGCTCTGCTATTTCACCATCCAATTCCTTCCATATTATTCAAGGATTGGAAACACTGCCTCTCCGCTATAGAGCGCATCAAGAAAACGCGGAAAAGGTGGCAAACTTCTTGAACAACCGTTCTGAAGTTAACAAAGTAATCTACCCAGGATTTCATAAGGACGCGGAGGATATAAAGAGAACCAAAAAATATCTTCAAAATGGTAACGGGCCTCTGGTGGGCTTTGAGCTTGAAGGGGGCGCGGATGCAGGCCAGCAATTTATTGATAATTTAAAATTAATTTATCATGTTGCTAATATTGGCGATGTCAGAACATTAGCCATTCATCCTGCAAGCACGACACACTCTCAACTCTCTGCAGAAGATCAGCTCCAGACAGGTGTTACACCGGGATATGTTAGGTTGGCAGTCGGGATAGAGCATATTGACGATATCTTGGAAGACATAACGCAAGCAATTGAGAATATAAAGTTGCAAACAACAAAAAAGGTAGCTTAATATATTTGCCTATAATCTTACGAGACTGTTTTTCTCCTGATCAATGGTCTCGTAAGAAATTTTTTTATCCTATCTTAGAAGTTAAGTTATCAATTATCCTAATTAAAAGAAAGCCAAGCCCAAAAAATAGAGAATCCTATTATAATCATCACGGCTAAGACTAAAAAAATTATTATTTCCTTCAGGGGAAATTTCATACAATTAATAATAGTTTAACAGCAAGGATATGAGAAGAGAAAAGTCTTTAATTGCCGGATAGTTGAAGAAAAATGATGCGAAAAATTGTGATAATAATGATAAAAACAATTAAATAAAATAATTTTGATTGAATGATATTTTTTAACAACCCAAGCATATTCTATTTTTAACCTATCTTTGAACGTTATTTATTATTCGTAAAATTGTTCTTTTAAGCATTGAATCATATTTTTAAAATTACCTGAACTTTCGTATAGCTCTCTCTGCTTTGTTGCTCCTGTGCCCTGCATTAATATATCTTCTATAACTCTGATATATTTTATTGATCCTAAAGAAACCATTATTGGCTCTATTAAATTACAAAGATTTTCGATGGCTTTTCTGACACTCAGTTGTTTAAGGGTTACAGGGTCGATAAACGCTCCTTCAAGTCCGTACCGCGCAGATTGCCATTTGTTCGATTCCAAAATCTGGATATGAGTGTCAGGATAATCATCTTCATTTTGTATCGTTATGACCAATGCCTGTATTAATGCCACCAAGGCAAGAGTTTTTTCAAGATTAACTGGAATATCACAAACTCTGATTTCAACAGTGCCAAAGCCTGGGTGAGGTCTTACTTCCCACCAGAGATCCTTTACCGATCTTATAACATCAGCCTTTATCAGATTGTCGGTTAGTTTTGTAAAATGATCCCAATCATTTAAATAGTCAGGCAGCCCTGCTAATGGCAAAGATTCAAAAATTTTTGTTCTATAGGAGTGAAGTCCGGTGTCTTCCCCTTCATAGTAAGGCGATGAAGTAGTAAGCGCAAGAAGCAGAGGTAAATACATCCTTATCGCATTGTTGACTTTTATTGCTTTTTCACAATCATCAACTCCAATATGAACGTGGAGTCCCTGCGTAATAAAACGGGTTCCGATTATTTGAAGATCTTTCATGATACGCTTGTAACGTTCATTGTTTGTAATGATTTGATTTTTTCCTTTAGCGAAAGGGTGAAGACTGCTGCAATTCATAGATGCATTGTAATTTTTTAAAATATCTTCTAGATGAAGTAGTGTTTGCTTAATGTCTTGATTAACCTCTTCAACTGTGTTGCAAACATCTGTGTTAATTTCTATCATTGATTCAAAAAGCTCATGTTTAATTCTGTTAGAGAAATTTTTATCAATGTCAGCAAGTATTCTGGGAGAAATGTTTTTCAGATCTTGAGTGTTGTCATCAATTAACTGAAGTTCAATCTCGACTCCAATTGTCGGATTTGGGCTAGAGTGAAATTTCATTATCTATACTTATTTGATATGATGCATTTTAACACCAACCAACAAGAATGTTGAGGAAAAATGCTTATAAAATTTGTTTAAGTGAGGCGTCAATATCCTCAATCAAATCATCTACATCTTCAAGACCGATGGAGAGCCTGATCATTTCGTCCGGTATGTTTAATTTTTTTCTCCCTTCTTCTCCAATAACACGATGAGTCGTTGTCGCAGGATGAGTTACTAAACTTTTAGTATCACCTAAATTATTGGAAATATCAATAATGTTTAGTTCGTTCATGAATTTAAACGCATTATTTCCTTTTATAACAAACGTAACAATGGATCCTCCTTGCGACATTTGTTTACTGGCTAATGCATGTTGTGGATGATCTTTTAAGCCAGGATAAATGGTTTTCTCCACTTTAGGGTGTTGCGATAAATAATCAGCGACCTTAAGCGCATTACTGCAATGTTGATCCATTCTATGTTTTAGTGTTTCAAGGCCCTTGAGTAACAGCCATGCGTTAAAGGGGCTTATTGACGGGCCGGTGTGACGAATAAAAGGTTTTATGTATTCTTCATATTGTTTTTTAGAAGATAAAATTGCTCCGCCGAGACTGCGGCCTTGTCCATCAATGTGCTTGGTGCCCGAATAAACGACAATATCCGCTCCAAATTCCATAGGTTTTTGTAAGACAGGAGAGGCTAAAATATTATCTACGATTACCAGGGCGTTATGATGATGGGCAATTTTAACTACTGAGGCAATATCAACGATTTCCATTGTTGGATTGGAAGGCGATTCAAGAAAGATGCATTTTGTTTTATTTGTTACATGTTTTTCCCATTGCGATAAATCTGTTCCGTCAATTAAATGAGCGGTAATGCCATAGCGAGGCAGTACTTGATCAAGGATGTAATAGCACGAGCCAAATAAAGAACGTGATGATACAATATGATCGCCACTTTTAAGATAACTCATCATGGAGGCAAAAACAGCCGCCATGCCGCTTGCGGTGGCAAAACAGGCTTCAGCTTCTTCGTTGAGAGCCATTCGTTCTTCAAACATTGTTATTGTTGGATTGCCATAGCGGGAATAAAGATAACCTTCTGATTCCCCTGCAAATCTTGCCTTAGCCTCTTCCGCACTGTTAAAAACGTAACCTGAATTCATAAAGATTGCTTCACTCGTTTCTCCATGCTGTGAACGCAATAATCCGCCACGTACCATTTGGGTTTGTTTTCTATAGTTCTTATAATTTTTATTTATTTTATCCGTCATTTTTGTTTCCAGGGAAGTTTATAGTATTTCCATCCATTAATAGTTGAACGTTGATGATTTGGATCATTCTCTCCTTCAAAACCATCTATTACATTAAAACAATTAGTAAAGCCACGAGATGCTAGGAACTCCGCAGCATCGTGGGATCGATGACCTGAACGACAGATTAAAAAAATAGTATCTTGCCTGTTAATTCCAGACTCTAAAATTTCAGATTCAAAATTTATATTAATCTTCATCTCCGGATATATATGCCAAGAAATACATATGGTTTTTTTATGCAAGGACTGTAAATCCGGCATACCCACAAACAACCACTCAGGCTTAGTTCTTACATCAACCAAATGTGAACCAGATTCTTCAGACAGCCTTTCAAAACATTGCTTTGAATTAATACTTTGAATATTTTTTTTACCGTCATTCACATTCCGCATGGCGAAGATCCTTCTTCATGTTGGGAATGTTCTTGATCTTCAATCCTCAAGGAATTATTTTTTTTTGAATAGAAATGATCCACAAATAGAAATAACATAAACAGTGTTAGAAAAATTATTGTAATGATTTTACTATCTTTCAACATGTCTTTCATTCTTAACCTTAGGACAATCCGAAACTTGGTCGAAGCTTCACACCAAAATATGTTCCAAGAAATGCAAAACCAAACCACAACCAACCGTGCAAACTTCCTGAAGCAATCCCACTGAAAAGAGCTCCGATACTACAACCAAAAGCTAACCTTGCTCCGTATCCCATTAGGATACCGCCTAGAATAGCTGCAAATAGAGATCGTATGGATATGTTAATTTTTGAACTGGATTTTCCAGCAAGGCTTGATGCAATAAAGGCTCCAATAATTATCCCGATATTTGTCAGAGAAACTGAATTATTTAATACACTCTGTTGAAGCGCTTGGGATGGATAAGTCCACGTCCAATACTCCCAGAGCGATACATCAAAACCCAAGTACGTTGCGATCTTTGCCCCCCACAATCCAAAAGCAAAGGTAACTGACCACGGGTGTCCTGCGACAAAAAGAGTTGCCATATTCAGTAAAGCTAAAGCTATGCCTCCCCACAATAAAGGCCAGCTACCCTGTAAAAGAACATGAATAATAGATTTATCAGGTTTGGTATAGATTTTTGAAATTTCCGTATTGTGTCGTTTTTCATAATAAATCGTAATGAATGCAATAAAACCGAGCATTGTCCATTGAACAATAATTGTTTGAAAAGCATTCATATAGTCTGAGAGTGAAATGATTCCAAAAGATGGCAAAGACAACCACCAAGGTAAATGCAGTGTTCCCAGCAACGATCCTAAGATAAAAAAAATAAGAGTAATCAACATACGAGAGTTACCACCTCCGACTGTGAACAACGTTCCTGAACCGCACCCGCCTCCAAGTTGCATTCCCAAACCAAACATAAAAGATCCAATAACAACGGAAACGCTAATTGGTCCAAAAGCTCCTACGATTTTACTTCCAAACAAACTTTCACCAGCAAGAAAAGGAGCAATTAATACAACAGCTAAGGCTATGGCAAAAAGTTGAGATCGAACTCCATTACCCTTTTTTTCATTAATAAATTTTCTCCAAGATCCTGTGAAACCAAATGCCGCATGATAGAGACTAACTCCTAATCCAAAACCGATGATAAGCAAAAAAAAATGTTTTACAGAATAATTAACAAAGAGAAATGATAAACCGAAAATTAACAACACTATGCCCAGTATCAGCGATGACATGTCAATTCTGGATTGGATTGGATTTTTTTGATTCATTTATAATCCAAGCTGGATAGGAGCCATTGTTCGGCCTCCTCAATTGTGATTCCTTTGCGTTTAGCGTAATTCTCCATCTGATCTTGAGAAATATTACCAACACCGAAGTATTGAGATTCTGGGTGAGAAAAATAATAACCCGATACTGATGCTGCCGGCAACATTGCAAAACTTTCTGTTAACGAAATTCCAGTTTTTGCCTCTACATCCAACAACTTGAACAAATTCGACTTTTCAGTATGATCTGGACAAGCCGGATAACCAGGCGCAGGTCGAATTCCTTGATATTTTTCCTTGATCAAGTCTTGGTTAGTAAAATTTTCCTTCGGAGCATAGGCCCAAAATTCACGACGTACTTGTTCGTGCATACATTCAGCAAAGGCTTCAGCCAAACGATCAGCAAGGGCCTGTATCAAGATCGAGCTATAGTCGTCATGAGCGTCCTTAAAATTGTCAGATTTTTCCTTCGCGCCAATACCTGCTGTTACTGTAAAGCAACCAATATAATCTGCTTTGCCTGTTTCTTTGGGAGCAATAAAATCGGCCAAAGAAAAATTTGCACGCTCAGAACTTCTCAACATCTGCTGACGCAAGAAGTGTAACTTACAGGTAATAACGTCACGACTTTCATCTTTATACAATTCAACATCATCAGAATCAACCGAGTTAGCTGGAAAAAATCCGATCACACCCTTAGCAGTCAGCCATTTCTCTTTAATTGTTTTTTCCAGAATAGTTTGAGCATCAACTAACAAGCCTTTCGCTGCCTCGCCTATTTTGCTGTCTTTCAAGATTCTAGGATAGGTCCCTTTCAGTTCCCAAGTACGGAAAAATGGCGTCCAGTCAATCCGTTGTTTCAGTTTGTTCAAATCATAATTATCAAAAGTTTTGATACCGAGAAATGTTGGACGCGGTGGAAATGACTTAGACCAGTCAATTTGGTATCTATTCTGTCTTGCTGTTTCCAAGGTCTGTTTACGTGTTGTTAAATTACGAACAGCATGGCTCTCACGAATAGTTTGGTATTCGTTAGAGATTTTTTCAATGTAATCGTCGCGGGTTGTATTGGAAATCAATTTAGTTGCAACACCAACAGCTCGAGAAGCATCGTTAACGTGGATCGTGGGGCCATTGTAGTTGGGCGAAATTTTGACTGCTGTGTGAACGGGAGACGTAGTCGCGCCTCCAATTAATAAGGGTATGGTAAAGCGCTCACGCTGCATTTCTGAAGCAACGTTACACATTTCTTCAAGAGAAGGTGTGATTAGACCGGACAGACCGACAATGTCGATGTTCTCTTCCTTTGCCTTCTTCAGAATTTGTGAGTACGGAACCATTACGCCCAAATCGATAACCTCGAAGTTATTACATTGCAGCACCACACCGACGATTTTCTTTCCAATGTCATGCACATCTCCCTTAACTGTCGCCATTAGTATCTTGCCCTTAGCCCCTATGGCAGAATTTGAAGTATTCTTCTCATCCTTAATAAACGGTAATAAATGTGCCACGGCCTTTTTCATAACGCGGGCTGATTTTACCACTTGTGGTAAAAACATCTGTCCGGACCCAAATAGGTCGCCAACGACGTTCATTCCGTCCATCAGCGGACCTTCAATAACTTCAACCGGGTGTTTGAACATGAGACGAGCTTCTTCAGTGTCCTCGACAATAAATTCAGCAATGCCTCTAACCAAGGCATGCTCTAAACGTTTGTTGACGGTATTCTTACGCCAGTTTGGTTCTAGTTGATTAATCTTGCTGATAGATTTTGTATTTTCTTCAGAGAACTTTAATAGTCGTTCGGTAGCATCATCGCGCCGGTTGAGAACTACATCTTCAACACATTCACGAAGATCTTTAGGAATGTTCGCATATACTCCTAACTGTCCGGCATTAACAATTCCCATTGTCATTCCAGCATTAATGGCATGGTAAAGAAATACCGAATGCATAGCCTCACGCACTAGATTATTTCCTCTGAATGAAAACGACATATTGGAAACGCCGCCTGAAATCAACGCTCCCGCTAGATTAGTTTTAATCCATTCGCAAGCACGGATAAAATCAACGGAAAAATTCCTGTGCTCATCGATACCGGTAGCGATCGGGAATATGTTCGGATCGAAAATTATGTCTTCGGCAGGAAAACCTACGCGTTCTATCAATATTGTATAAGAACGTTTGCAGATTTCAATCATTCTCTCGTAATTATCAGCCTGTCCTTGCTCATCAAAAGCCATGACGATAACGGCAGAGCCATATCGAAGAATTTCACGAGCTTGCTCGACAAAAACGTCTTCACCTTCCTTCAAACTAATCGAATTAACCACACCCTTACCTTGCAGACACTTCAATCCTGATACAATGGCTGACCATTTTGATGAATCAATCATTATCGGCACTCTTGTGATATCTGGTTCTGAGGCGATTAAATTAATAAAGGTTACCATTTCTTTTTCAGCATCCAGCATTGCATCATCAACATTCACGTCAATTATTTGGGCTCCATTCTCAACCTGTCCCCAGGCAATATGAAGCGCTTTTTCATATTCGCTTTCACGGATCAACTTAGCGAATATGGTGGAGCCGGAAACATTGGTTCGCTCGCCAACATTAATGAATCCTGTATCAGCATTAATGGTTAACGGTTCAAGTCCAGATAAGTGAGTGAAGCCATCCGCCTGGACGAGAATTCTCGGTTTGAGGCTATCAATCGCAGAGGTAATAGCTCGGATATGATCAACTGTAGTACCGCAACAACCACCAACAATGTTTACCAATCCGTCAGTGGCAAATTCTTTTAGAATTTTCGCCATATATTCCGGCGATTCTTCATAATCGCCGAATTCATTAGGCAAACCAGCGTTTGGGTGAATACTGACATTAACTGGCGCAACTTTAGCTAACGTCTGTACATACGGACGCAGATCTTTAGCACCAAGTGAGCAGTTAAATCCTATGCTGATCGGTTTAGCGTGAGCAACCGAATTCCAGAACGCCTCCGGTGTTTGTCCAGAAAGAGTCCTCCCTGAAGCATCAGTGATAGTACCAGATATCATTATCGGTACTCTTTTATTGATTTTGTCAAAATACTTAAGCAATGCATATATAGCGGCTTTACAGTTTAGGGTATCAAACACTGTTTCAATAAGGATTAAGTCAACGCCACCTTTAAGAAGACCATTCGTTGCTTCCGAATAAACAGTAACCAAATCATCGAAGTTTACATTACGAAATCCTGGGTCGTTAACATCCGGAGAGATTGATGCCGTGCGATTGATCGGCCCGAGAACGCCAGCGACAAAGCGGGGCTTGTCTGGTGTTTTCTTATTCATATCATCAACGGCTTCACGAGCGAGACTGGCCGAAGCAACATTAATCTCATAAACACTCTCCTCAAGACAATAATCTGCTTGGGAAATTTTCGTTGCATTAAAGGTATTCGTTTCAATAATGTCTGAACCTGCATCAAGAAACATAGTATGTATTTCCTTGATCAGCTTTGGTTGAGTAAGACTCAACAGATCATTGTTTCCCTTTAGATCTATGGTATGGTTAGCGAAACGCTTTCCTCGAAAATCAGCTTCACTCAATCCTTTTTTTTGAATCATCGTTCCCATTGCTCCGTCAAGAACAAGAATACGATCAGCAAGTAATTCTTCAATCAAGTTGTTCATTTCTTATTTTACACTTCCCCTTGGTTAGGTCTAACGCCTAGAATATGGCAAATAGCATATGTCAAATCAGAACGGTTAAGTGTAAAGAAATGAAATTCCTTAACACCGTTTGCGTACAGGATGCGACATTGTTCTGAAGCAACGCTAGCGGCGACAAGTTTTCGAGTTTCTTGATCATCGTCTATGTTTTCAAATAAATCAGCTAACCAGTCTGGAACGCGTGTCCCGCTGAGCGCTGAGAATTTTTTTACCTGATTAAAGTTAGTTACCGGTAAAATCCCCGGTATAATAGGAATGTGAATCCCTCTAGCACGTACTTGTTCCAGGAATCGAAGATAAACAACAGGATCGAAGAAATATTGGGTGATAGCGCGTGTCGCTCCGGCATCAATTTTGCGCTGTAAATTGTCAAGATCTTCATTCTGGTTTTTTGATTCTGGATGGCATTCCGGATATGCAGCAACACTGATTTCAAAATCTGCAATCTTTTTTAAATCCTCAACCAGATCTGAAGCATAAGTGTAACCACCAGGATGTGGAACATAGGAATCTTTTCCATCTGGTGTATCCCCACGAAGTGCAACAATATGTTGAATCCCGGCTTGCCAGTAGCGCTCAGCAATAGCGGTAATTTCGTGTTTATTGGAACCAATACAAGTCAAATGCGCTGCGGATTTCATATTTGTCTCTTTAGCAATCCTGACAACTGTTTCGTGAGTGCGTTCACGGGTTGTACCACTAGCGCCGTATGTAACGGACACGAAAGAAGGTCTGACAGGTTGCAATCTCTTTATACACTTCCATAATGATGACACAGATTTTTCGCTCGTTGGTGGAAAAAATTCAAATGATACTTTTACTTCTTTGGGTAAAGATTGACTTAGAGTTTTTTGATTCATTTAATCAACAAAAATAATCTTAAATTGGTTTTTTTAAAGATTTTGGTCCTTATGCCTATATTTTAAGTTCCAGGAATAATTCAAAAATAATGGAATAATGTTCTAAAATATATATCAAGATGTATGATTTTTCTGTTTTTTTTAAAATATACAAAATATTTAGAAAAATATTCTATAATATGATATTGTTATAGAATGGATGACATAGATAAAAAAATTCTTTCCTTACTGCAAGATAACGCAACTCTGCCTCTGTCTGAACTTTCTAAACGCGCAGGTGTTTCAAAAACTCCCTGCTGGAACAGAATTAGAAAAATGGAGGAGGAAGGAGTTATAGAATCAAGAGTTACTGTCTTGGATAATAAAAAAATCAATTTGAACATAGTAGTGTTTTTATCTGTTTCTGTAAGCAGCCATTCTAAGGAATGGATGAGCGATTTTCAAAAAATACTGACACGATATGATCAAATCATTGAGGCATATCGTTTAACTGGATCGAGCACCGATTATTTGTTGAAGATAGTTGCTCCATCAATTGCAGAGTATGATAATTTTCAACAACAATTAATCAATGAAGTTAAGTTCACCAAGATGTCTTCCAGCATCGCTCTTAAAGAAATAAAAAAAATACATTCTTTGCCACTGGATTACATATAAATTAATATTACCACTAAAAGTAGGACTTATTTTTCTTATCTGAGATTAAGAGTGACAAAAGATAATTTGATTGAGTGCATTGAAAAGTTAGTTGGAAATTTTATTAGATGGGATCGGCACGTTTTACAATCACTATTGCCAAAACCCTCAATTGCAACAGAAGTTCCTTTAATCGTTAACAGATATTGAATTATTTCGCACTCGTTTTTATCAGGAAACGCTATGGCAAGTAATTTTTGCGCCTTTGTTGTTAACCAATCAACATGCCAGTGTTTCTTTTTCTTGGATTTAAAATGTCTTTTACAACGTCCTTGAACACCTCCTTTTCCTCGCGAGTTTCCTGCATATCCGTAGTAACCGGGTGGAAGATTAGTATTAAAAAAATTTGGTAAAATTGTTTCGGCGGTTAAATTTATAAATAATAAATAGGCACCATAAATGTTTTGGTGATTGGCATTGCTCAACATTAATTTAAACTTGTTAACATTCTTTATTATTTTTTTGTATGTTATTTAAGGAAAAAAATTTTATTAAAAAAACTGGCATAAATAACCCCACCTTATATTTTGTTATCGTTATTTGGCGGGGTTATGGTAAAAGTAAAGCGTCTTCACATATGTCTAATACTAAACCTGAGAAGGTTGAAAACATCCTAACTTTCAAGGACGATTATAAAACATTAATTTAATAAATAATTGATCTAAATCAAGAAATGGTTAGGCAGAAAGAAAATTTTGTATAGAATTTTTGTTGTGTAAAAAAATATCGTGCGTGCCTATCATTTTGATTAATTGCTCCTTCTTAAGTTCAGATATAGTACGGCTCACCGTTTCTATTGTCAGACCAAGATAATTGGCGATATCTGCTCGCGGCATACTTAAGCGAATTGGATTACCCCCCCAACCCAATTTTTCTCTCTGGCTTGAAATATTGAGGAAAAATTGCAGTAGACGTTCTTTTGCTGAATATTTACCTAATAAAAATATTTGATCTTGCGCTACTGACAGTTCATAATTGACTATGTCGAGTATCTTGCTTTCAACAACAGGAAATTTAACAAAGAAATTTTCTAAAATTATTTTATTAAATTTACATAATCTAGTATCCTCTAAAGCTTCTGCAGTATAGTTGTAACTTTGATCTGAGGACATTCCTAAAAAATCACCAGGATATAAAAAACCTACAATTTGTTTTCTGCCATCAGTTGAGAGTTTGTATATTTTAATGCTTCCTGACTTAATGTTATAAAAAGTATCAACATGATCGCCTTGAGAAAAAACATCCTCTCCTTTAAGAAGTAATCTATCTTTTGAAATTGATTCAAGTTGCAGAATATCTTCATCTTCAAGAATACCACAAAAAGCAATCAAACGAACATTGCATTTTAAACATTTGCTGTTATCCTTGGTGCCGTTACAGTTTTTTTTTATAATTTGATCCATATCAAAAAGTTTATTCTAATCTCATATCAAACATATTCCTATATTGAATTGACATAAATCAAAAAATACTAAGATATTTCATTTATATCACTGAGAAATGATAGTGGAACGAATGGCAAAACATCCTGATGATTTCAAGAAAGGATTATTTATTACTCCAATGGGAAGATGTCATATCAATCAGGCGTTTTCAGTGTTTCAAGAACAGAACCCGAAAACAAAAATAGACAACTTTCTTGTGTTATATGGAAATATTTCATCTCATAAAATTCAGCACGCATTTCAAAATCAAAGCTCTGTAAGTGATGTAATTATTGCCAGAGATAATGATGATCATATTCATGCCCTTTATGTCTATTGTGCCAAACCCAATGATATGTTTCGTGTAGATCACATTATTATTCCAGGTCCCCTAGCGCGTCAAAAAATTTTAAAGCAATTTATTGAACATATGATTAATCTTGCGCTTGAGTTTCGTAGCACAACAATTCATATTAATAATATTTCTAATAAAGATTGGAAAACCATATTCCTAGCAGAAGCTGGGGCAAAGGTGATTAAACCAGACTGTCTGCAACTCAATTTAATTTCAGAAGAGGAGGAAAAATGAGTAAAATTGAATTATTAAAAAAATTTGTAACCCCCATATGGCTGTGTCAATTAAACGGAGTCACGAAAATAAATAAAGATTTCTTGAAATTTTTTTATGAATTAAAAAAAAAGGATCCAAAAGGAATACAGAAATCAAATATGTTGGGTTGGCATAGCAACTTCATTGATATTCAAGAATCTGAACCGCATATGAATTTTTTTAGAAAAATAGCTCCCAATATAGAGCGGGTGGCAAAAGATATGTGTTGGAATAAGACAAAATATAACTACAAAGTTACAAGCACATGGGGAATAATTAATCCTCCTAATGCGTGCAACCAATCGCATATTCATAGTAATAATCTAATTAGTGCTGCCTATTACGTAAAATTTCCGAAAAATGGAGGAAGATTTGTAGCTGAAGATCCAAGAGAGAGCTCATTATACTACCATGCCCTTTGTGACCAGGTGAACCCGCTAAATGAACAGCAAGCTGCCATTCAGCCCAAGACGGGATTCCTAGCCATGTTTCCAAGTTATGTAAAGCATTGGGTTGAGCCTAACCGCTCAAAAGAAGACCGTGTTATTATTAGTTTTAACATTGATAAACATCCGAGGAAATTATGAGTTCAAATAACTATGACATACCTACAATTTATGTTGGATACGATCCAAGAGAGGATTTGGCGTATAAAGTATTAAAACATTCTGCGTATAAATATGCTTCAGGTCCATTGAATGTATATCCTATTAAGCAGGATCTATTAAGAAGAGTAGGGCTGTATCGTCGTGCCTGGGAACTTGGAAGTTCATCACTTCCCAAACCATCAAGTGATAAAGATATTCAACACCGCGACATATTTGATGGAAGACCATTTGCCACTGACTTTTCCTTTTCACGCTTCTTAGTCCCCTTTTTACACCGTCTTGAAGGATGGGCGCTTTTTATGGACTGCGATATGTTTTTTAGATCGGATCCCCTGGAACTTTTTAAAAAATACAACGATCAAAAATACGCGATTTATTGTGTGAAGCATGATTACGCTCCTACTGAAACAATTAAAATGTACGGTAATGAACAATATCAATATTCCCGAAAAAATTGGTCATCTGTTGTAATGTTTAATTGCAGTCACAAAGGTCATAAAAATTATACGGTTGATGATGTAAGCACAAAACCTGGGCTATGGCTGCACAATTTCATGTGGCTTGAAGATAAAGATATTGGTGAGTTACCTGAAGAATGGAACTGGTTGGATGGCCATTCACCAGCATCACTTGATGCAAAAAATGTTCATTTTACCCGAGGCGGACCTTGGTTTAGAGGTGCAGTGTGGGAGCCTATAAATGAGCAAGATGAAATATATGCTCAAGAATGGCTGGGGTTGAGTCAAGAAATAAAATAATAAAAATAATTATTATTGACTGAGAATTTGGATATTTTTTATAAATTATTTAGCTAGCTCAGCAATTTATTTAAAAATAATATGTAAGCAACAAAAGCCCCAATCAGACACAGTATGCCAAGAAATTTGCACCACTTGTGCGTTCTAGGCCGATTGCTCATATCAGCAACTATTGATGTTCCGATAAGGGACACGCCAGGAACAAACATTAATGCAAACATTGGTTGGGATAATTCCATATGATAAATGGAATAATGGATGATCCTGTTATTAATTTGATCTATGTCAAAGAGTTCTGTTATTTGATCTAAATCAAATAACAAAAAGATTTAGGGATAAAGATTGTAGCTTTCCCAGTTATTCTTGTTTTTTTTATAGGCTAATCTGTAGAAAGGCTTGGATTCTACTTCCCACCAATATTCAAAATATTTAGGCACAACTCTGTAACCTGACCAATTGTAAGGTCGAACTAATTGATGATCATTAAAATATTCTTGATAGTCACTTATTCTTTTATTTAAAATTTTTCTGTTGGGTAATATTTCTGATTGTTTTGAAGACCATACAATTATTTGTTTTTCATATACGAAATCGTAAAAGATATCATCCGCTTCCTTTTCACTTAATATCATTGCTTTTCCTTCAATGCGAACTTGTCGGCAGAGGCTTTTCCAGTGAAAGTTCAGAGCTACAAGATTATTGGATTTAATTTCCAGTGATTTTTTACTTTCCATGTTGGTGTTAAATATAAAACCATTTTCATCAAAATTGATTAATTTTATTATTCTTGAGGTTGGTTGCATGTCCGAAGACACGGTAGCAACATTCATTGCGTTCGGATCATTAATTTCGTTTTTTATTGCATCGTTGTACCAGTTGGAAAATAAATTAAAGGGATCTTGATTATTTTCTACTAATGGATTTTCCATTACTAATCAAATTTTGGAGCAAGCTCTCCTATGCTTTGCCAGTCGTTTGTAACGTAATTAATAATTAAATTTTTTCTCACCCCTTCAAATTTTTGTTTGGGAACTCCGTGCCACGTATCTTGGCCAGACACAAACATGAATCCAAAATTTCTTCTATACGGCGCCTGGCTATGAAACGTTAGATCCGGATTATATAGCGTGGTTCCCCATTTATCTGAGCCAGGACCATCGGAGAGGTAAACGAGAAAAGTGAGCAGTTTTTCTTTTATATCCAAATGAGGCTCTAACCAGAAGTCCCCTTCATCCATCGTATACTCTATTCGCAATTTTCCTTCTTCAAGATTACTGCTGGAAATATTCCTTAGTCTTCTGATATTGTCTCTGTTTTGAAAAATATTAACAACACTTTTTAATATTGGATATTTTATGCAATTTTCTTTATTTAAAAAAAATCTAGTTGAATTATTAGTCTCCCTTTTTCCGTTATGCAGTTGATTTATTGGTTGTTCGATTTCCAGTTCTGCGAGTTCTTTCACCGTGTTGTTAGAAAAAACTTCATTAAAGATCCAATGATCAAATGGTTGTGTTTTTTTAATACTATGATTTAAACTATCCATGCACAGAATGATTACCGATATAACTCTTAGAACTCATCATATTTAAAGCATCGATAATAATTTTTTTTGATATTGATCAATTTTTTTCTTCATTATTTAATTTTGATCTATGTCAAATAAAATAAGAATTCACATGCTAGTTATTAAGTATGATTGTTTGTTTTTCGGGCAAATGGAGGATTATCTTTTTAAGTATTTTCATCGGTATCATTTGGCTGGAATCAATCAAGCAAGGTAATAGTGAAGAAAGCGGCGAACAAATTTTCCAAGATTATTGCACATCTTGCCACACCATTGGCAAGGGAATTTTGGTGGGCCCCGACCTTGCAGGAGTAACTTCACGAAGGGAAGAAAGCTGGCTCCTGCGACAAATTAAAGAACCTGATGTACTAATTGAAGAAGAGGAACCAATCGCAATGCAACTCTTGCAGGATTTTGATGATATGCCGATGGTGAACCTTGGATTAAGTGATGCCGAAGTAAAAGCAGTGATTTCGTATTTAAAAAGCATTGAAAAACAGATGACAGTGTCAGCCGGCATTCCTTCTGAATATTTTCCCACGATACTTATCAGCATTTTATTGTTGATAGGCATTACATTGGTAGGATTGAGAGTAGGAAAAAAGAAAGTGGATGTGAGATGAGACTAACAAACAAAGAAATTGATGGGGCATATTATGAAAAACGGTAGCAAATGGTTTAGTGTAAGCGAAGATTCTCGTTCCTGGGAAGAATTTTACAGGAAGCGGTGGAACTATGACTACAGCGTACGCACAAGTCACGGCGTTAACTGTTCCATGGCTTGCAGTTGGGAGGTATTTGTAAAAGATGGACTTATTTGCTGGGAACTTCAAAAAACTGATTATCCTCAAATTGATCCTGACATTCCAAATGTTGAGCCAAGAGGTTGCCAAAGGGGAGTGACTGCTTCCTGGTATCCTTACAGTCCATTACGACCGAAGTATCCTTATGTTCGAAAAGTGTTGTGGGATTATTATGTTAAAGAACTCAAAAAAGGCAAAGACCCCGTTGAAGCTTATGCCAGCGTTGTTGAAGATAAGAAGAAATCAAAAGAATATAAGTCCGCAAGGGGAAAAGGAGGCTGGAAAAGAGTCACTTGGGATGAGTCGACTGAATTAGTCGCAGCTGCGCAAATTCACACTATCAAAAAGTATGGAGCCGACCATATGGCGAATTTTTCCCCTATCCCGGCGATGAGTTTGCTCAGTTTTATATCAGGACACCGTTACAATAATTTATTGGGCGGAATATATTGCAGCTACTATGAATGGTACCACGATCTCCCGCATGTATCCTCAACAATGTTTGGTGATCAAACAGAAAATTGCGAAAGTTCCGACTGGTATCTTGGCACCTACTGGATCGTTGCCGGATCAAACATAAACATGACCCGCACCGCTGACGCCCACTTCCTTCCCGAGGCAAAATACAGGGGTTCAAAAATAGTAGTACTTTCTCCAAACTATTCAGATGTAACAAAATATGCTGATACGTGGGTTCCTGTTGTGCCTGGCAGCGATGGTGCTTTTCTCATGGCTTGCATCCACGTCATTTTAAAAGAGTTCTATGTAGATAGAGAAACATCATACTTCACCGATTATGTTAAACAATACACCAACCTTCCCTTTCTTGTCGTTTTAGAAAAAGATGGCGATAAATACCAGATGGGACGATTCCTGAGAGCATCGGACATAGCAGAGTATACCAATGAGGAAAATGCTGATTGGAAACTTATCATGACAGATGACAAAGGAAAACTGCACGTACCCACTGGCTCTATCGGCTTTCGATGGGAGAAGGAACCAACAGGTAACTGGAATCTCCAACTGAAAAACGCAGTGACCAAAGAAGATTTTGATCCACTTCTTACACTTCTTGGAAATGATGACCAAAAGACAATGGTTTCATTCAGTGACTTTACTGACACTTACAGCATAAACCTAGGTGAAACAAAAGGCAAAGGTCAGAAGGCTAAAGAAATTTTACGTGAAGTTCCCGCACAGAAAATAAAAACAAAAGACGGCAAGGAATTACTAGTAACCACCGCCTTTGATCTTACGATGTCACAGGCTGGAGTGTCCAGAGGATTGAAAGGCGATTTTCCTCAAGACTACAACGATCCTAAACCATACACGCCGGCTTGGCAGGAGTCACAAACAGGTGTGAGCAGAGACCTCGCCATACAAATAGGAAGGGAATTTGCTGATAATGCTGAAAAGACAAAAGGAAAGTCACTATTCATAACAGGACCTGGGGTGCAGCACTTTTATCACGGCGCTTCCATATATTACCGCAACATGGCGGTGATGTTGGCTCTATGTGGATGTAACGGAGTTAATGGAGGTAATTTCAATCACTATGTCGGCACTCAGCACACTCGTCTGAATGCCGCGTTTGTCAATATGAGTGGCGCTCTTGACTGGCAAAGACCTCCGAGACTTATGAATAGCACTTCTTTGTGGTATTTCCAAACCGGTCAGTGGAGATATGATAATATGTCTCTTGATACCCAGTGGGCTACAGGAGCTAAAAAACTTCCTCCTTTCAACCACGCAGCCGACATGAACGCGCTAGCAGTCAGGCTAGGATGGCTCCCTTTCTTTCCTCAAATAGATAAAAAACATCCAATGAAACTTTACAACGAAGCAATTGAAGCCGGATGTAAAAACGATGATGAAGTGAAAGATTGGATAGTAAAACAATTCAAAGAAGAGAAGTTGAATTTTGCCATTCATGACGTTGATGCTTCAGAAAACCACCTGAAAATGCTTACAGTATATAGAGGTAATCTTATAGGAACAAGCATGCGAGGTCACGAATTGACGCTCAAGCATTGGCTTGGAACACATCACAATGTTATGTGGGATGAAGAGCCAGCAAAAGGTCTGGTGAATGAAGTTAAATGGCATGAAGAATCTCCTATCGGTAAACTGGACTTTTTGGTGAATCTCAACATGCGCATGGACTCTACAGCTAATTATTCTGATGTGATTCTTCCAGCTGCTTTCTGGTACGAAAAATACGATGTTACCTTTGGTGACATGCACACGTTTGTCCACCCTTTAACACCGGCAACACAGCCCCCGTGGGAAGCTAAGCATGACTGGGAAGCATTTAAAATCATCGCTAAAAAGTTTACAAAACTTGCAAAAAAGCATTTTCCTGAACCTGTAAAAGAAATTGTGTTCAACGCCACATGGATGGATAGCCCCGGTCAGCTTGCTCAGCCAATGGGAGAGATAAAAGATTGGAGAAACGGTGACACGGAACCTGTTCCTGGAAAAACATTCCCTAGCATAAATGTTGTGGAAAGGGATTATACCAAGATTTACGATAAGTTGGTTTCTCTAGGTCCTCTCGTTAGCAAACCCAAAGGTTATGGCTCAAAAGGGCAGTACACGGATCTGACGCCGATCGTGGAGGAGGAATTAAAAAATAACGAAGTCTTAGATGTAAAAAACGGTCGAGTTTATTTTGAAAAACCAGAGCAGTTCTGCGAGCTTATTCTCCAGATTTCTCCTGAACTTAACGGAAGATTATCCTGGCTCTTTTTTAAAGAGATGGAAAAGAAAGTGGGACTACCTCTTGCCGATATGGTTGAAGTCGTCAAAGGAAGAAAAGTTCATTACAAGGATATCATTTCACAACCAAGAAGAATTCACACCACTCCCCAGTGGAGCGCCATACTGCACGACAAAGATGGAAAGCAGAGGACTTTTGGACCTTTCACAATGAATGTGGAGCGGTTAAAACCCTGGCACACTCTTTCGGGAAGACAGGAAGTTTATTATGATCACCAAGGCATAAGGGAGCTGGGAGAGGGGCTGCCTACCAACAAACCACCGTTGGATATGGTGGCAGTTGGAGACGTTAACATGGATAAAGCCGGTCCGAAGTCAAAAGTATTCCGTTTTATCACACCACATGGCAAATGGCAGATACACAGTTCTTTCAGGGATCACTGGCCTATGCTGCACATGTCACGCGGAGGTCCTACAGTTTGGCTCAATCCAGATGATGCAAACGAGATTGAAGTGAAAGATAACGATTGGGTGGAAATGTACTGCGAAAATGGAATTGAAGTAGTGCGGGCGGTGGTAAGCCACCAAGTGCCACGTAACATGGCCATCACCTATCATTCAGTGGAGCGGCATGTAAACGTGCCTTTCTCTCCGCTTGCCAAGGAAAACAAAAGCTCCGACCTGCGAGGCGGCAACAACAATGCCACCACTCGAATTCTGATGAATCCCCACACAATGATTGGTGGATATGCTCAGTTTTCGTATTACATCAATTATTGGGGAACGAGTCCTTCTGAGCGTGATCACGGAGTAATTATCCGCAAGATGCCTCTTGGGGCGGAAAACAGACCAATTTATCAAGAAAGCGAATTGGATAAAGTGCCAACAGGAGCAACATTATGAAGATCAAAACACAGCTAAGTATGTCTTTCAATTTGGAGAAGTGCATTGGTTGCAACACCTGCACGGTTGCTTGCAAGAATGTCTGGACGAACAGAAAGGGCACCGAATACATGTGGTGGAACAATGTTGAAACCAAACCCGGCATTGGTTATCCAAAGCAGTGGGAAAAACAAGATTTGTGGAAGGGGGGATGGGAAAAAACAGGTAAATGTGAAGATGGAAAAAATGGCGGAGGCGAACTAAAACTGCGCTACGGCAGCAAAGCTTCCATGCTTTCGAACCTCTTTTTCAATCCCCACATGCCTGAGATGAAGGATTATTACGGAGAAGGCGATGTCTATGAATTTAACTATGATGATCTTCACTCTCCGGAACAAAAAAAACAGCAGCCGGTTGCAAGACCAAAATCCATGGTCACGGGAAAAGAAGACATTCCTATTGATTGGGGCGTGAACTGGGAAGATAACGCAGGCGGCACCCACATTACTGGAAAACATGATGTGAATTTCAAAAAAATGAGTGAAGAGGAAAAAGAGGCTTTGCTCAAGTTCAAAGACGTCTTTTATTTTTACCTTCCTCGCATATGCAATCACTGCATGAACCCCGGTTGCGCAGCAGCCTGTCCTTCCGGCGCGGCCTATAAAAGAGAGGATGACGGCATTGTTCTCATCGATCAAAACAGGTGTCGCAGCTGGCGTTATTGCATCTCTTCCTGTCCGTATAAAAAAGTCTATTACAACTGGACCAGCGGAAAGATGGAAAAATGCATTCTCTGTTATCCAAGAATTGAATCAGGCTTGCCTCCAGTTTGTTTTCATTCCTGTGTTGGAAAAATCCGCTCTTTCGGAGTCATATTCTATGACATGGAGCGAGTAAAAGAAGCCGCTCTGGCTGATTGCAAAAAACTTGTGGAGGCACAAAGAGAAATTATTCTGGATCCTTTTGATGAAAAAGTAATAGAAGCTGCTAAAAAGGAGGGCGTCAGTGATGACTGGCTTGACGCCGCGCAGCGTTCACCCGTCTATAATCTAGTTAAAAAATGGGAATTAGCGCTTCCTCTTCATCCTGAGTTCAGGACGATGCCCAGCCTGTTTTATATTCCGCCTTTAGCGCCAATTATCACCAGTGCTGGAAATGACACTCCTTCGGATAAAGATATTTTTGACATGGAAAAACCTTCAACAGGCCCGCTGCTTGATCTTGATGAACTGGACAAGTTCAGAGTTCCCCTCATGTACCTGACCTCAATGTTCGGGGCTGGAAACGAAGAGGTTGTAAAAAAATCTCTTCTGCGTCAACTTGCCATAAGGCATTATCAAAGAAGCATTAGAGTGGATAAGAAACCTGACACGAAAGTACTTGATAGAGTGGGATTGAGCGAGGATGACGCAAAAGAAATAGTAAGAGCCTTGTCTCATGCTTTTTATAACGAACGGTTCGTGGTTCCTACTACAAAAAAACATATTGATAAAAAAACCAGTCCTTACACTGATCGCGGTTATGCTGGTTTTGAACAAATGAATCGTTGGTCACCCATGACAAAAGAAGAGAAAGGTAATGATTAATAGATGAGCAAAGTGAATGTAAGCCGGACATTAAGGGAGGTGTATACGCTCATAGCTGAGTTGTGGTGCAATCCATCAGAGTCAGACGTAAAGGGGAGGGAAGATGAGAAAGAGGCTGAAAGGGTGATTAATCAACTAAGTCACATTGATAAAGAAAGCACGGTTTTACTCTCTAAATTCCTCGAGAAAAACAGCATTTCCGAGGAAGATTATATCGATTTATTTGAATTGAATCCCCAGTGTCCTTTATATCTTGGGAGTCACACCTATGATGAACCCAAGACATGCGCCAATGCCGCTATTTCTGACAGAAACAAATACATGATTGAGCTGGCTGCAATTTACAAGCATTTTGGGCAAAACAAGGATGAAAAAGAATTATCAGACTATCTTCCATTGATGATCAGCTTTCTTTCTTTGACTACTGAATTAAGAAAAGATCCCATTAGAGATAAATTTGTTAAAGAATATTTCTTACCTTTCTTACCTCCCATGATCACCCGTCTGAAGGAATTAAAGACCCCGTATCTCTATCTTCTTAACGCGTTAGAAAAAGTTATAAACTTTGATTCAAGTGTACAGTCATTTTCGAAACAACAAGAGCAGAACATGCGTGTCGCGTAAGGAGTAATAATATGTGGAATAATTTCTTTTTTATTGGCTTGCCCTACATAACCGTCACACTGTTTTTTGGAGGCATAATTTATCGCGGCTTAAGCGGAATGATGGGCGGGTACAGAAACAAGTGGGATTTGAGTTCTCGAGGGGACTATTTATGGACAACCCGTTCCACTGGATTTTTCGGCCGCGCTTCCATAGGACCCGCATCCTTGTGCCTGCACTGGGGCATACTCATTCTTCTGTTCGCTCATCTCATAGGATTTATAGGAGGCGCGTACAATCTTGCTTCCTGGGTTGGTTTTTTCAGATGGGTGGGCCTAGGCGGTGGAATTCTTTTTCTCTACGGAGCTGTATGGGCTTTTTTACGCAGAATAATAATTCCGCAGGTCAAGGCCATGAGCACGCCAGATGATTATATCATCCTTTTATTCCTGATTGTGATTGATGGTTTGGGACTTTATCAATCCGCTGTAGAAATGGTCTTCGGCATATCTTATTCAGCGGGACCGTGGCTTGCTAGCATAATAAAATTGCAACCTGATGTTTCAATGATAGGGGGATCCCCTCTCATCAACAAGCTGCACATCATTGTTTCGTTTCTCTTTTTTGCGTACTTTCCATTTACAAAATTAGTCCATGTTGGAAGTTTTCCATTCGCTTATATCACCAGATCCTACATTTCCATGAGAAGATATACATCTTTGAAAAATAAAAAAGATACACTGCTCTGAAAAAAAAACATCTAATACTTCACCAAGAACTATGGGACAACAATCCGGTAGACGGTCCTGGGCTGAACCCTGGAAGATCAAGATGGTTTACGAACCAAAATATCTAAGGTTTTTTCAAGCACGCTTTAAAAAAATTTCATCTAGCTAAATATTCTCTCAGCCTTAAGAATCGTTGTCATAATTGATACTTTTGATTCAAATCAATTGTTTAAAGGAGAAACAATGCTATATTAAATCTTATACGCTTAAGGCCGAGTTTCGGGCAGCGGCTATAAAAGGTGTCCGACTTTGTTTTTGATTTTAATTATTTCAAAAAGGAGTTTGCCGTATGCGCTTTGGTTATTTTGCGAATCTGACTAACTGGGACCATCGTCCCTACACTCAAATCTTGAACGAAACACGGGAAATCGCGCAGTATTGCGATAATGCCGGCTGGGATTCAATCTGGCTTACAGAACATCATCTAAACCACGAAGGCATGGATGCCTGTCCCAACCCGCTTATGATGTGCGCCGATCTGGCTCCCCGGACCAAGCATATCAGACTTGGTCAAGCCGCAAACATCCTCACCTTCCGAAACCCCCTTCGCTGCGCTGAAGACATTGCCATGTTGGACCACATGTCCAATGGTCGCGTAGATGTGGGCGTTGGTCGCGGCGTTTATGGACGAGAGGCCATTCACATGAACGTGGAAGCTGATTTGACTGACCAGGCAAAAAATTTCCGCTTATTTGAAGAAAGCCTGACCATTATGAAAAAAGCTTGGACACAGGAAACCTTCAGACATCAAGGTGAGTTCTACAAATATCCGAATCCAGGCTTTGTGTGGCAACATGACATGAGCCCCCCTAATCCGGATCTTGTGGATATGGATACTCATGAATTAAAAAAAATAGGCGTTGTTCCCCGTCCTTTGCAACAACCCCACCCCCCTTTGTGGCAGGTTGTGGACAGCCACAGTTCAATTGATTGGGCCGGTCGAAATGGATTGAATGTCATCATGTGGATCCCTACAGTGAAAGCGCTCAAAGAACGCTTTGAAATTTACCGAAAAGCGAAATCTGAAACTGAAAACCGTGATGTTCAACTTGGTGAAGGCATCTCTTTGGTGCGTGACATGTATGTTGCTGATTCCATGGATGAAGCGCGGGACATAGCCGCAGAGGGCCTGCTTACATATTTGCGGTGGATCGCCCACTGGCGCGGTTTGGGCAATCACTTGAACCCTGGTGAAACCGTTCCTGAAACACCGGGCAAGCTTGACTTGCTCACTTACGAATTTCTGCTGCCGCGCAATCTTTTATTCGGCACGCCTGATTATGTTAGCGGCAAGATTGAAGAACTTCGTGATGAATTGAATTTACAACACCTGCAAGTCTGGTCAAATTTCCCCTGCATGAAACAGGAAGATGTGATGAACAGCATACGCAGGTTCAATGAAGAGGTGATGCCTAAATTTGAAGATAAAAAAACACAGTCAGTTAACAAACCGTTTTCCTCTCCCTGCAGCATGGATGAAATTAAACCAGCACAATAACAATAATGTAGCTGTAAGTTATTAATTGGCAAGGCGACTTTACTTTATTGTTTCCGAGCATGCGTTAAATCAGAATTACCACTGGTAAGTTGCGCCAACCACGAAGGTTAGGCTAATTATGTTAGGAATTTTATGTTGGCTACTCGGAAACATCATTTGGTGGGTCGGACTAATTTACATAATCAGTTACTATTTCTTTTAATATCTTTATAGGGAACTCGGGAAAGTGGTAAGGCCTATCACTTTCCCTTTTTTAATTACCGAATGAGCTATCTTTTTCCAATTGAAATCTCTGTGAACAGCCATTGTTGTAACTATTCTTTTTTTATCAAAATCTATTGTTTTTGCTGAAGCTGAAAGAATCTTAAAAAGAGTAAGAAGGAATATGACAGAGAGGGTAGTTTTTGACTTACTCTTTTTTTCCCAACTTCAAAATCACGTCATAATAATGGTCCCACTTGCCTTGTAATTGACTGTCTATACTCCCATTTAAATCAACTGAAAGGGTAGAGTCAACTCCAAACAAGACAGATATTTTAAGTGAACTCATAATATCACCTTCCTTATCAATTTGGCCTGCAAATGAATCATAAAGATCAATTGAGCCAGTATCTAGAGTACGACCCTCCTTTGCTACAGTCATTATTCCGTTCTTAATCTGAATAAAACCACTGCCAAGCTCTTGCCAATCTTCGTCGTCATGATAGCGGGATATAGTAAAAGAATAACGTCCATCAAATAATGGGCTACTTATAATTGGGTCGGCAGTAGTCTGAGTATTATAATAATCTATAACTATTGCATCTCCTTTCTTGTCAATCCAATTGTTAAGCGCCTCTTGTAGACTCATTTTGAAATACTTTTTCTTGTAGGTGTTGTCATTAAAAGCCATAACATGCCCCCAACCTCGCCCTAGGCCCCTAATCTCTCTCTCGTCAGCTCGGATACTATAACCAGCACCATAATAATCAATGTCAGACTTTGTAGCCTTCATCACAGCAGATCTATCTGGTGCATGGGAATAGCCGTCACCAATATTCCAAATCAGGAATACATCTTCAATACCGTTCTTTTGGAAATTTTCACGAGAAGGGAAACAAGAAACAAAATTGCCATCACAAAGTTCATTTGAGCTCCTGAACTGAAAACTATGCTTATTTCTCTGTTCTGGCTTTAGCATTAAGGGTCTAACATAATCAAGGTTGGCTTTGTCATACCAAAAACTATCTATAATAACACGCACATTATCAAACTCGCCAATTAGAGGCGCATGAAAGCCGATACCGTTGGCACCAGCTGAATAACCAGCAAATATAACGTCATCTGCATTGTTTAGTTCGTCATAAAGTGCTCTGATTACATCCTCAACAACAACACGGCCACGGAAAGGCACTTCTTTTCCATCAATTACGTTATAGTGATTCCCTTGATAAATGTCATTTGTACAGGAGTGTATGAAGACCATATTGTAGCCCTTTTCTTTAAGGTCTATTTCGGGACCTGTAGTAAACGAGTGGTTTCCTCCTGGCCGTTTAGTACTACTTCCTTGATTTTTATATTGATCTGCACTACTTGAACCGGCACCGCCATACAGAATCACAGCCCATTTGTTGGTACTGCCTGCCTTGACAACATACGTAGCTTGCTCTCCGTTATTGCATACAGCATTTGGATCTGTTGTTTTGAGAATGCCAGAATAGGTCCAGGTTGTAGATGAGTAATTGGTCTTAGCAATGGCATTGGCACTAAGAAGAACTACCAACCCAACGAGTAGAAAGAGTTTTTTCATCAATATATCCTACCACCAATCACGATAATTATTTTGATCAACATCAATAAATCCTACCACCAACTGTGAGGGATGTTGAGGGGTTAATTATAAAGTAAGAATTTAATTATTTATAATTCAGCTAAAGGTATTTGTTGAAGTTTGATGTCCTTCTTTTAAATTATCAGGTATCAACTGTGTTGCCATGAGTGAAAGCAGAGCAAAACCAGCACCTATATAGAACACAAGGGAATTTGAATATATCCAAACAAAGCCAAGTAAGACAGGAATAAAAATAGCCGCAATGTGATTGATGGTAAATGATACGCCTGCTGAACTTGCAATATCTTTTGGATCTGCAATCTTTTGAAAATAAGTATTGATTGCAATGGCCAGAGCAAAAAACATATGATCAATGACATAGAGAGCTGCCGCAATTGTAGCATTTGTCACCAGTCCGTAAGATACAAAAATAATAACAAGACCAACATATTCAAAAGTTAATGATTTTTTTTCACCAAAAACATTAATAATCTTTCCAATTCTTTCAGCAAAAAACCAATTAAATAAATAATTTATTAAAAACAATAAAGTAACTTGCGCAGCGGAGTATTTAAACTTTTCAACCATTAAGAAAGCTGCAAAAACAATAAATATCTGCCTTCTGGCACCCGAAAGAAAAATTAATACATAATAAAGCCAGTATTTTTTTCGTAAAATTATTTTTTTATTCTGATCAGTTTTCCCTGAAAAAATTGGGAATCCTATCCATAAAACTAGAGAAATAAAGATACATATAATTCCTGTTATCAAAAATATAATTAAATAATTTATTTCAAAGATTTTTAAAAAAACCCAAATACAACCATATAAAATCAACGATGTTATTGAACCAATTGCTATTAACCTTCCTAAAACTTGAGGCGCCTCATCTTTAGATAACCATTGTAAGCTTAATGAATTTTTTACGGTTTCAAAATAATGAAAACCTGTGCTCATCACAATTGTCGTAAAATATAAGCCATAGGGAGTAGGAAAAAACCCCGTAATAGAGACACCTAAACCCATTAGAGCAAGAGCAAAGACTGCAAATGATTGTTCTTTAATAATCAATAGTAGAAAGATTATTGTAAAAGCTAAAAATCCAGGAATTTCTCTTACACTTTGCAAAATTCCAATTTCAACACCTGTAAAGCTTGCTCTTTCAAACGCAAAGTTATTTATAAGAACACTCCAGCTGTTAAATGCTATCGGTGTTGCTATTGACATTAAAATTAACATCAAAATAGGTGTAATTTTAAAATTCAAAGATTTCATTTTAAGAACACTATATGAGAGTCATTAAAGAATTAAATGCTTTTGATAAAATACTGTCTAATAAACCAAGACCACTTTATTGTATCCGAGCCTGCGTTAAAATCGGAAAATAAAGAATGCTGAACAAGGCAAAAGCCGCAGTCCAGGCGGTTCCGGATATCCATATTGCCAGACTGCCAGGGTCGTTTAGGAAAGGCTCGTATACCCGCAAGACAGCTGCAATAGTAATCAAGATGAATACAGCAGTTGTGCCAGTTGTTGCTTTCAAAACTCGACCAGTATGACCCAAGGACGCACGGGTCATTACTGCCAGAATCATTGTGCTAAAAGCGCCAACCGTTAAGGCGTGGATTGCCGAAGTATAGGGTACAAAATCACTTAATCCCGAAAGACCTATTAACACTAAAGCAACGACAAGCCATGCGTATGCAATATGCAATATCCATATTAGCGGTTCGACAAATGTCATCCATCCCTTCCAACGCATCAATCTCAAACCATGGAGCAAGCCTGCAAACAACGCGAGCAATGCTGTGGCCTGATGCTCCGGATTTGCTACTTGGGCGATTACGAAGATCACCAAGGCTGTCAAAGCTATTTTATCGAAAACTCCCATTTGATTGGGCAACGCCCTTGCGTTAATTTGGACCAACCAGTTACGAGTGAAACTTGGCACAATCCGACCTCCTATCAGGGCAACAAGGATGGATAACACGAACATCGATAGTCGAAGACCTAGCTCCGCTGTTTCAATGACGTCAAGGATTTGTAAATGTACCAGGAAATTACCTAACGCGAAAACCGAAATCAGGATTACTACCGGCAAGTTGCGCCAATCCTTTCCTGAAATTATCTCCCGCGCAATTGCTAACACCAGCACTATTAAGAAAGGCAAATCGAACGCAGCTGTAGCCAGAGGGCCGATCGTGGTCGTGGTTAAAAAACCTATTCGACCAAGAATCCATAAAGATACCAACAGACCTAAGCGAGCGCCTCTTATTGGGAGTCTTTTGGTCCAGTTTGGGATTGCTGTAAGAATAAAACCGGTCATTGCGGCGCCAGCAAAACCATGCAACATTTCGTGCTGATGCCATAACAAGATGTCAAAATTATCAGGCATCATTAATATGCCCGCATAACTCAAAAGCCAGAAAGGAATAGAAAGCGTTGCCCAGATGCCTGCGGCCATGAAAAATGGTCGAAAACTGTTTTGCAGGATCGTTGGCCCCATAACTGATTGGTTAAGGGTTTTTTACATATGCGTTAGGACGTAGATAAAACCACCAATTCAATACGAAGCAAAGTGCATAGAATATGGAAAAAACATAAAAAGCATTTTCAGGTGTTGTAGCATAAATATGCTCTCCTATTATCTTGGGAATAAAGAATGCTCCGTATGCGGCTACCGCGGATGACCAACCCAAAGCCGGTCCTGTTTGTTCTTCGTTAAAAATCATGGCAATAGATCTAAAAGTTGAACCGTTACCAATTCCTGTCGCTGTGAAAAGAATAATAAATAGAATAAAAAACTGCCAAAAATATTCTTCCGGGGTAGCTGATCTGTAAGCCGCCGCCATATAATAAGAGACTCCTAAAGCTGAAGCTATCATCACGACAGAAACGATTTGCGTGACCTTTGCCCCTCCTATCTTGTCTGAAATCCACCCTCCAACTGGGCGTATTAAAGCGCCAATAAACGGGCCCATCCAGGCAAACATCAGCGCGCTGGGCCCGTTGGGATTAATGACATCATGGCTAAGCACGCCATCAGGACCTACAATGTGGCTGTAGCCGAAAATTACTTTGATGGATAAAGGAAATGCCGCCGAATAGCCGATGAATGAACCAAAAGTCATAGTATAAATGATTGTCATTGCCCATGTGTGCTTATTTTTAAAAATCTTGTATTGTCGTTTTAAGTTTTGTTGTAATTCGCCTCGAGTAAGATAGAGCATCAGCAATACCGTCGAGGCGATAACTCCTGGCAAAATAACCGATTTACTCAATAAAATTGAACCGGGTGGAACAGCGATAAGAAGATATAATCCAATTGCGGATGTCGCCAATCCAATTGCCAACAAGCCCGAAATTTTTAAAAATGCTTGTAAGGGGTTGCCCGGGTTGGGCGTGACTGTTTCCTTTACAATGTTGTTCATGCCAAACCAACCAGCAAAAGCGAGAGGAATTAGCAAAAAAAGCCAAACATATCCCGCGTTATGAATATAAGTTTCGGTTCCAGCGGGTATTTTTCCTATCAAAGTGCCACTGCTGTTTTCTAAAACCATTGACGTTCCACCAAATATTCCTATTGTCATCATCAAAGGTATTAATATCTGCATCGTGGTAACGCCGAAGTTTCCTAAACCCGCGTTAAGCCCCAAAGACGTTCCTTGAACTCGTTTTGGAAAAAAGAAACTGATATTTGACATGGAAGACGCAAAGTTACCGCCACCGAAACCGGAGAGCAAGGCCAGTACTTGAAATATCCATAGAGGAGTTTCTTTATTTTGTAATGCAATTCCAGCACCTATTGCGGGGATCATCAATAATGCAGTGGTAAAGAAAATCGTATTTCTTCCTCCGGCAATGCGAATAAAAAAAGTGCTTGGAATTCTTAAAGTGGCGCCGGACAATCCAGCTATGGACGTGAGAGTGAAGAGTTCGGCATTTGAAAAGGAAAAACCAAGATTAAGCATCTGCACAGATATAATCCCCCACATCAACCAAATTGCAAATCCACAAAGAAGACTAGGAATAGAAATCCAAAGGTTTCGTGTTGCGATTTTTTTTCCTGTTGATTCCCAGAATCTTTCATCTTCAACGTTCCACTCTAATAAATTGCCTCTGCCCTCTGTTGGTTTTTCGAAATCACGTTTTTTATATAACGCTGATAAAAATGTTAAGTCAGGCAAACTAATATTTTTTGAAAAAATATTATAAAAAGAAGCAATTAAAAATCCCGCAAAAAAACCATGGACCAATGCCCACACAGTCATCAATAACGTTTCAGCAAAACTTTCCCCCCATCCGGGATAAATCAAATTTATAACACCTTTTAATAATATTATATTTGTTAAGAGCGTAGCTTCAGTGCTAAATAATAATGCTAACAATCCTAATACAAAAATCGTTATCGACCAAGATACCCCCGCGGCTAGGCCAAGTTCAATAACGGATATTTTTGTTATTTTTTTCATTTACTAATACGCAGTATAGGACTTATTGTTTTTGTTTTGTACATCTTCTTGTTTAATTTTCTTTAATTCAGGAAAGAATTTAGATTTAACAACATCTTTCTCCATCAATACTATAGAAACATGCATCCAGACTAAAGCAATCGCTGTAATTGCAAAAAGCAGCATGAAGCAGCTGGTAAATACTCCGATTAAATCATTCATAATTCCAAAACAGATTGGTAGAATGAAACCTCCCAGACCACCAATCATACCTACAATGCCTCCCACCGAACCAACATTGTCTGGATAATAAACAGGAATATGCTTAAAAACAGCAGCTTTTCCCAGAGACATAAAAAATCCAAGAACAATGCTAAGGAATACAAAAACTGGCAAACTTATGTTGATGCTGAAATTGATTGGCCCCTCAATACCCTCTACAATATATTGTGTTGATGGGTAAGACATAAAAAAACAACATCCTACACCCCCGATAAATGTCCAATACATAACTGCACGGGCGCCTATTTTATCAGATATCCAACCGCCCAAAGCACGGAAAGAAGATCCTGGCAAGGCATAGGCAGCAGCTAGCATTCCTGCAGTTTTAATATCTAAACCATAAACTCCCACATAATAACGCGGCAACCACAAAGCTAATGCCACAAAAGCCCCGAAGACAAAAAAGTAATATAAAGAGAATCTCCAAACTTGAAGTTTTTTAAGAGGTTGTAACTGTTGTAAAAAATTACGAGGTTTTTCTTTTTTTGCTTTTCTTGCTACGAGTTTTGGATCATCTTTGGCAAACAAGAAAAAGAGAATTGCAGTGACAAACAAGATAATAGCATATGTTTTTGTAAGTCCATGCCAACCTAAAGCTACCATTATAAGAGGCGCTCCAAAATTGGTAATTGCCGCTCCAACATTGCCAACGCCAAAAATTCCAAGTGCAGTTCCTTGTTTTTCTTTTTCGTACCACGTAGATATATAAGTGATCCCAACAGCAAAAGCTCCCCCCGCCAGTCCTACGCCAAGAGCAGCCACCAAAAACATTTCGTAAGTTTTCACGGATGAAAGTAAGTATGTTGATATGGCTGATAACAACATAGTTAAAGTCATAACAATTCGTCCGCCGTATTGATCTGTCCATATACCTAAAATAAGACGACTTAAGGCTCCTGTTAAAATCGGGGTTGCAACCAAGAGACCAAATTGCGTATCATTTAAAGCAAGGTCTTGTTTGATTTGAACGCCTAAAATTGAAAAAATTGTCCAAATGGAAAAACAAACAGTAAAAGAGATTGTGCTTAAGGCAAGCGCTCTTGTTTGATCAGTTTTTAATGACATAAATTTTATTGTTCTTGTCTAATCAAAAGAAATAACCGAACCATCTAAATCCATTAAATATAATTCAACTTCCAATTTTGGATGTCTTATTTTCAATTGTTTTTTAAATTCATTCAAAGCTGACTTGTGAGTTTCTGTTTCAATTTCTTTATTTGCGAATTTTTCTTGACCATAAGCAGCTACCGCTCCTCCACAATCTCTATGATTTATTACAATTACTTTTTTTATATTATGTAATTGAACTGATATATCTAAATTTTCCCAAAACGTTTGATGCCATTTTTTAAAGGTTGGAGCAGTTACACCTATGGAAGCGCCAGCAATCGTAAAGGCGCTATATTTATTTGTTAGACCTTTTTTAGCATTTTCTTTATGTACTAAATCCTGAAATCTTGGATCAATACAAGATAACACCATAGCTTCGTAGTTTTTAAATGTACTCATAATATTTTATTTTTTTCACTATAATATATTTCAAAAAAATAGTTTATTACTTCTTCTATCTTTTTTTCGTCGTTAAATTCCATCATACTTATCTAATTTGAGCTTGATTTGTATTTCTAAAATTGAAAAAATCGTCCAAATGGCAAAACAAACGGTATATGTAAACGTTGTTTAAAGAAAGTGATTTTATTTGATCAATTTTGGTTGTCATAATTAATGCTAGTAATAATTTATAGTTGAGAAAACTATTAACACATTGACTTATATCAAAAAACTTTAAATCTTAGGAATTGAAAAATTAATTTTTGTAAGGTTTTATTGCACTGCATAAAGGTTTTTTAAAACATTAGGAATTTCCATTAATAAATCACTGGCAATCAAGCCTTCACCCAACCTGATCCCGCATTGAGAGTGGATATGACACGCAAGTTTTGCAGCTTCTACCCCTTCATATTCCTGGGCTAATAACCCTCCAATGAGTCCGGCTAGCACATCGCCTGAACCAGCGGTTGCCAGATGGGGAGAAGAAAGATGGCTGAGATAAGCTTCGCCTGAAGGCGTGCCGATGACGGTATCACTGCCTTTATATAAAATGATCGCATTAGCTTTCTTGGCAGCGTTTAAACAGTCATGGATTTTATCATTTGTATTTTTAAAAATTCTCTCAAATTCCCCCTTATGAGGTGTCAGGATTGTTATAACCTCTCTTTTGGAGAGCGCATTCAAGAATGAAGACTCATCTTGTTTAATCAGTGAAAAGACAGAGGCATCCAGAACAAGATTAATTGGTTGATCTAATATGAATTTGAGTAACTTAATATTACTTTGATTAATATCAATTCCACATCCAAAGATCAGGGACATAATTTTTGTTTTTTGAATTATTTCAAATAATTCTTGTTGATCTTCATACAGCACCATCATTTCTTCTAAAATATGAGGTTTAAATGCCTCTTTATTTTCTTTTGCTATGAAGAGCTTTGATAATCCGGCCCCAGAGCGCAAGGCTGATTGACTTGCAGCTAAAGCAGCAAGTTTAGAAGCACCAATTAATTGAGTGCCAGCGATTATGTAAGATGTTCCTCTTGAATATTTATGATCCGTATTATTTATTTTTTTTATGGAAGGGGGGGTGTTCAGAAAAATTCTTGTTTCACTATCTAAATTTTCCAATTGAATATCCAATAATTCAATTGTTCCAGCATATTCTTTTCCAGGAAGCAAAAGATGGCCTGGTTTTAGTCTATGAAAAGTAAGAGTGATATCCGCCTTAATGGCAACTTGGTCAACTTGACCCGTGTCCGTGCGCACCCCTGAAGGCATATCTATAGCGATAACTCTTGCCGGAGAATTATTTACATTTCGGAACAGACTTTGCAATTCTTCAGCAACAGGTCGATTTAGACCTACGCCAAACACACTATCGATAATGATGTCGTAATCTTCAAAATTAACATTTTGTTTTATAAGAGTGCTGGAATTTAATAGAGCTAAAGCCTTTTGGGAATCTTCTGTTTTGGCTATTCCGAGAGGGGCATAAAGCGATACGTTTTTTTGCTTATCATATAAATACTTTGCAATGAGAATGCCGTCACCCCCATTATTTCCCGGTCCGCATATGACTAAAATTTTTTTATTTGTGAAATCTTTAGTTATAAAATTAAAGCAAGTCTCCGCGGCTTTTTGCATCACACGAAAACTATCTTTTTTTTTAAAAGTTTCCATTTCTGCTTTTTGCATCAAACGTTGTGAATAAACGAATGGATTTAAATTCATTGTTATTTAATTATATCCTCTAAAACTAATTGGTGGTAATTATTTTATTAAATATGAATCAAAAAAACCTGACAAATGAATTTGGTCAATCAATTGGTGATCCTGTCGAGGGTTGGAAAATCTGCGAAGCGCCTCCCAAGACTCATATGGACGGAAAGTATTGCGTTGTAGAAATACTTGATGTGGAAAAACACGCAGAAGATTTATTCAACTCTTTTGCAAAGGATATAAAAAATTATGATTGGACGTATCTTCATTATGGCGGGTTTAAATCATTAACAAAATTTAAAGAATGGTTAGATAAAGACTGCTTGCATGACGACCCTTTATTTCATGTTATAATTGATAAAAAACAAAATGTTGCCGTTGGTATGGCTAGTTATCTACGCATTCAAGAAAAGATAGGGAACATAGAAGTGGGTCACATTCATTATTCTCCGTCTATGCAGCAAAAAACAATTGGAACGGAAGTTATGTATTTAATGATGAAACGTGTGTTTGATGAATTGGGTTATAGAAGATATGAGTGGAAATGCGATTCGTTAAATAAGCGTTCTAGTGAAGCAGCCAAACGATATGGATTTATTTTTGAAGGAATTTTTAGACAACACAACATTGTGAAGGGACACAATCGCGATACTGCCTGGTTTGCAATTATTGATAAAGATTGGGATAGAATTAAAAAAAATTATGAAACGTGGTTGGATAAGATAAATTTTGACAGGGAAGGAAGACAAAAAACGAGTCTTACAAGTTTAATGCTTGGAACGTAGTTTTATCTATCGATAATTAAGAAATTTTTTTGAATTATAAAAGAGGGATATAAAGATACCCCTCTTCCTATTAATGAATTTTAACTATGTTAGGTTTTTCAGTTTTTTTGGGTAATTCACGCAGCAAATTAATGGTCAATAAACCTTTTTTAATTCCTGCTTTTTTTACCTTGACGTTATCTGTCAAAGCAAAAGAACGAGTGAATTGATTTCCTTCCGCATTGTTATTACCCGATTTTTCTTTTTTATTTGTAGTTTCTTTTGTCTTTTTACCACGAATAGTTAAGAAATTTTTTGTTGTTTCAACTTGAATATCTTTTTTGTTAAAATTGGCAACATCAACTTCAATTGCAATATTTTTGTTGTTGATTTGTTTTATATTATAAGATGGATAATTACCCGTAAATTCTGGAGAATCTAACATGCGATCAAATTCCGCAAACAATGAATCAAAACCAATTGAGAACGGCCTTACAAAATTAAAAAAATTTTTAAATGGAATGTTAACAGTTAAATTTCCACCCATTGCTAATCTCCTTAATAAATTATTTTCCAATACAGCCCTTATGGCATATTATTAAACAACTTCTAAATAATTGTTAGAAATAATACTTGATCTAGATCATATTCATTTTTAAATTGATTTAGATCAATCAAAAACATCAGATAGATAATTTACTTTTCAGCATAATTCGCAGGATGAAATTCTTGAGTATTAGTAGCCTGTAGGTATTATTAATAAAATTTCAAGGCATTGATCAGAAAAAATTCATACCTACATTAAGAGAATGAATATGGAACAGTTTACAAATAAGGTAAAGGAACAAATTAGTGCTGCACAAATAAAAGCATTACAAATGCAGCATCAACAGTTGTTACCTTTGCATATGCTTTGTGTTTTGCTTGAAGAAAAAGAGATTGTTGTGCCTCTACTTCAACAAACAGGTACTAATCTTTCCATATTGCAAAATGATATTGATGAACAGCTAGGAAAAATCCCTACGGTAATTCAAGATGACAAACCAAATATCTTCATATCACAAGAACTTGGTAAAGTTTTAGGTGAGGCTCAAAGTATAGCGAAAAAAAGAAAAGATCAACTAACAGGCATAGATTCAATTCTACTAGCTCTATCAAAACCATCTACTTACGTAGGAAAAATTTTGGAGAAGAGCGGATTATCATATTCTGCGCTTCAGGACGCAATCAAACAAATGAGAAGAGAAAAAACAATTCAAAACTCCAATGATGATACAAATTTTCAATCATTAGAAAAATACACTCTTAATCTGACACAAAAAGCAAAAAAAGGAAAACTTGATCCGGTAATTGGACGTGATGAGGAAATTCGCCGTGCTATGCAAGTTCTTTCCCGACGAACTAAAAACAACCCTGTTTTAATTGGAGAACCTGGGGTAGGTAAAACAGCTGTTATTGAAGGCCTTGCTATTAGAATTGTAAATGGTGATGTGCCAGATTCTCTGAAGGATAAAGAACTGCTTGCGTTAGATCTTGGCGCTATGCTTGCCGGTGCGAAATTCCGCGGTGAGTTTGAAGAGCGTCTGAAGGCAGTTATGACAGAGATTATAAAAAATCAACACACAACTATATTATTCATAGATGAACTTCATACTATTGTTGGGGCTGGAGCTGCAGAAGGCGCTATTGATGCTTCTAATATGTTAAAGCCAGCCTTAGCTAGAGGGGAATTACATTGTATTGGTGCAACAACACTCAATGAATATCGTCAATATATTGAAAAAGATGCAGCTCTTACAAGAAGATTTCAACCTGTTATGATAGATGAACCAACCGTTGAAGATACAATTTCTATCCTACGCGGTTTGAAAGAAAAATACGAAGTACACCATGGTGTGCGGATAGCTGACCGCGCCTTGGTGGCGGCTGCCGTGATGTCCAACCGCTTTATTAACGATCGTTTTTTACCTGACAAGGCAATAGATCTTGTTGATGAAGCTGCTAGCAAAGTAAAGATGGAAATAGATAGCAAGCCTGAAGAGATAGACGAACTTGATCGACGTATTATGCAGTTAAAAATTGAGCGCGAAGCATTACGTAAAGAAAAAGATGTAGAATCAAAAATTCGATTAAAAGACATTGATCAACGCATTCAAGAGTTGGGGTCAGAGCAACAAGATTTAAATACCAAATGGCAAAGTGAGAAAAATATTCTGGATAAACGTAAGAATCTTCAAGCGCAACTAGAAGAAACAAAAGCCCAATTAGAAATACTCCAACGTGAAGGAGACCTGAGAAAAGCAAGTGAGTTAATGTATAGCACGATCCCTCAACTTGAAAAATCCATTAAGAAATTCAGTTCGATTCACAACGGTAGTTTGTTAACAGAAGAAGTATCAGGGGATGAAATAGCCTCCATTATTTCCAAATGGAGTGGCGTGCCAGTTGAAAAACTATTAGAAGGAGAGAAGGAGAGGATAGCCAATATAGATACTATATTGAATAGAAAATTAATTGGCCAACAAGAGGCGGTTAAAGCTGTTAGTGCGGCAGTCAAGCGCTCTAAAGCAGGCATTCAAGATCCCAATAAACCGATTGGATCTTTTTTATTTCTAGGACCAACAGGCGTGGGCAAGACTGAGTTATCAAAAATATTAGCTGAATTCCTATTTAATGATCCAAAATCTGTTTTACGGATTGATATGTCTGAATATATGGAAAAACATGCGGTAAGTCGTTTAATAGGCGCTCCTCCAGGATATGTGGGGTATGATCAGGGAGGAGTATTGACAGAGGCTGTCAGGCGCAAACCCTATCAAGTAATTTTGTTTGATGAAATTGAAAAAGCTCATCTGGAAGTATTTAATCTTCTATTACAAGTTATTGATGAAGGACGTTTAACGGATAGTCACGGACGAACGATTGACTTTAAGAATACCATTATTATTTTAACAAGCAATCTTGGCGGTGACATCATTGCTTCTAATCAAAATATTCGCGCAGAGATAAACAAAGATACCAAGGATCAGGTGATGAAAATAGTTCAGCAAAGTTTTCGACCTGAATTTATTAATCGGCTTGATGACATCATTCTTTTTAATGCTTTGGATCGACAAGCAGTGAATGAAATCGTCAAATTACAACTTCATCGTTTTGGCATTCTTTTGAAAGAAAGAGGTTTGGACATTTCTTTTGATGACAGCGTTGTTAAATGGATAGTAAAGAGAGGATTTGATCCTGTATACGGAGCCCGCCCAATTAAAAGAGCTATTCAACAATATATACAAGATCCTTTGGCTGATAAAATGATTAACAATCAACTAACTTCAGTAAAAGAGATTCAAGTTAAAGTAATAAAAGATATGATTAATTTTTCTGCAGTGCCTATGAAGCAGGCGGCTTAATAGATATTGTTCTTTATTTATACTGTCTTTAATTATTAAAAAATAATTATACTTTAATTGCCCTTTTGTGTAGTAATTACTAATATTAGATTTATTTTTGATAATATGAATTTGTTAGTTGATCTGGATCAATTTTATTAAGCTATATGAAAAAAAATACATTTATATTGTAAAAACACAATGCTTTCGTATACGATAGCAATGAAAGTATGTTTTGATAAATGAAAAAGATTAATAGCAAGAATAATGTGAAAAGAGACATTGTTATCATTGGTGGAGGTCCAGCAGGATTAAGCCTCGCTTGTTCACTTGCGGATACACATCTTAAAATCACCATTATTGAAAAACAATCTGCAAAACATCTATCTTCACCATCTTATGACGGAAGAGAAATTGCGCTTACTCATTTTTCTAAAAAAATACTGGAAGATCTTGGAGTATGGAAACACATTCCTTCCAGCCCCATATCACCCATTAAGGAAGCAAAGGTATTAGATGGAAATTCTTCTTATGTCTTGCATTTTGATTCTCACAAGGTTCACAAGGAAGCTTTGGGATATCTTGTTTCAAATCACCTTATCAAAAAAGCGCTTTATAAAAAGGTTATTACAAGACCAAATATTGAAATAATTACCAATACTTCTGTTGTTGAAGTAAACTCAAAAAAACAATACGCTACCGTTAAAACATCGAATAAAAAAACATTACGCACATCTTTAATTGTTGCAGCAGATAGCCGTTTTTCTCAAACACGTGAGAATATGGGAATATCAGCATCCATAAATGATTTTGAACGTGTGGCAATTGTATGTCGAATGCAACATGAAAAACGACATCATAATATTGCTTATGAATGTTTTTATTATGGAGAAACATTAGCAGTTCTTCCTTTGATGAAAAACACCTCTTCGATTATTATGACTATTCCAGCGGAAAAATCTGAAATATTAATGAATATGAGCAAAAAAAAATTTAATTTCTGCATTGCCAATAAATTTAAAAACAAATTTGGTGAAATGAAATTACTTAATGAACGTTATTCATATCCTCTAGTTGGAGTTTATGCAGATCGATTTGTTGCAAATCGTTTTGCGCTTATCGGTGATGCTGCGGTGGGAATGCACCCTGTGACGGCACATGGTTTCAATCTGGGATTAAGAGGACAGAACACACTTTCTTTACAAATAAAATTTGCATTGAAGCGAAAATTAGATTTTGGTTTGCAAAATATTTTAGAAAAATATGAGATGAAGCACAGACGGGCAAGTAAGCCATTATATTTGGGAACAAACGCAATCGTTAAATTATATACAGGTGATTCATTATTTTCAAAGATTGCAAGAAAGGCAATGTTGCGGGTAGGAAATAATTTTACTCCTATAAAGAATAAAATTATAGATCAACTAACCGAAATTCCGCTGTAGTTTTTTTGCAGGAATTGAATAAAAAAAATCAAATCAATAAATATTTAGTGACATGCAAGATCATATTTTTTTAAACGCCAATAGTTGTATGGACAAGGCGCAATAAAACCAGCCACCAGCATAATGGGCACAACCCACCAAGTTATAATAGCCCCGCCAGTTAATAACCAGTCTAGAATATTCATAGTAATCTCCATGATGATCATTGAAATGAAACTCATACCCAAAGCAGTTTTTAAAGCACTTGATATTTTCATTTGATTCATAAGAATGAATGTTTCAAGAACTATGCTTGTTATTAAACCGTTTATCATAGCCAAGATCATAATGGCTAGTGTAGACCAATGTGTGTTGAGTGTCTGAAAAACAAAGATTGTTCCAAAATCCCCGATGCTGCATCCTATAAGACACCACATTGTATTATATAAACTGCGTTTCCAGGTATGCTGGCATTTCCAATGAAAATTACTGTTAATTGATGTTGCCATTTTAAAATAAACTATAGTTTAATACATATAATATCTCTAGTTATAATTGAAGTATGAGCTCTATTCATTTCTATCATAACTATTCAGTTTTTTTAGAATGAAAAATAAGATTTCATTGATTCAGATCAATTTTTTGTAAAAAATAAATTGCGATTGATGTAGATCAATTTCTTTCATAAAAATAAATATACTAGAATATAAAAATTATTAACAATGAAAGAAATAAGCAAAGAATCCATAGATCAAGTTGTGCTTTTTATAAATAACAGTGAACTTCATAAAGCGAAAAAAAAAATTAACGAATATTTAAAAGTAAATCCACAATTAGATGTTTTGCATAATTTGCATGGCACCATATTGCTTAAACAGGAAAAGTTCGGCAAAAGTATAGATGTTTTAAAAACAGCGTTATCTATTAATCCTAACTTTGTATCAGCAATGCAAAATTTAGGCATAGCATATCAAAAATTAGGATATTATGATGAGTCGCTAAAATGTTTTGAAGATGCTATCAATCTAAAACCAGAACTCTCCAGCGCACATAATAACAAAGGCTCTATACTAATCAGGCAAAGGAATGATCTAGGTGCAATTACGTGTTTAAAAAAGGCGCTAGAATTAGATTCAAATAATGCAGATGCATATTTCAATTTAGGGGTGATACACCAGAGTCAAAAAAATTATTCTGAAGCTATATTGTTTTATAAGAAAGCAACTGGTCTAGATAATAATTTTGTTGCTGCTTATTTTACTATGGGAGAAACATATAGGCTGTTAAATAACTATAAAGAGGCATTAGATTGTTATATCAGATCGCGGCACCGCAAAACCAATGCTAGGATATTGGAATGTCTGTTGGTTTTGGGAATGAAAGATGAATATACAAAACAAATAAAAAAAATATCTAAAAAAGACCCCTACAATACGTGGGTAGCCGCAGTAAATTCTTTTTTATCACAACAATTCAGAATAAAAAACTACCATCCATTTTGCCCCGATCCTCTTGAATTACTTTATCAGACAAATTTAATAAAATATTTTGAAGACTTTGATAAATTTTCACAAGAATTATATGATGAAATGATCCAACAAAAATTTGTATGGGCTCCTTACGGCAAAACGGAAGTTAATGGATATTCTACTATGGAGAATTTGTCTGATTTAAAATTACCGAAACTTTCCGTTTTAGAAAAAATGATTCTAAAGGAAATTAACCTATATAGAAAACATCACAAGAATAAGAGTTGCGATCTAATTAGAAAGTGGCCAAAAAGATTCAAACTTTACATATGGTGTGTAAGATTGCAAAAAGAGGGATACAACGAAAATCATATTCATCCATCCGGATGGTTGAGTGGTGTCTTTTATTTGAAAATACCAACTAAAATAAAAGATAAAGAGGGCGGATTAGAATGCAGTTTACACGGGGAAAACTTTAAAATCGTTAGAAATTATGTTCCTACAAAATTTTTTCCTCCTAAGGTTGGTAATTTAACATTGTTTCCTTCATCCCTTTATCACAAAACCATTCCTTTTCATTCCGAAGAAGAAAGAGTTGCCATTGCATTCGATGTAATAAGACATAACAACGAAGTTTGGAAAGCCGAACAATTTGGGGATTAACAAAAATTCCATTAACAATAGTTTAATATAAAAGTATAACGTTAATATATTTAATGTTTAGAATCGTCCTGTTGTTTTCATGTATAATTATTTTCTTTCCAAAACATATATATGCCGAAAGCTTAGATACAGAACAAATACTTGATAACGTTGATGATCTTTACCGGTCAAATGCAAGTCACGGGATAATTACTTTATCAGTGATAACTGTTAATTGGCAGCGGACTTTGACGTTGGAACAATGGTCTAAAGATGAAGATAAAAGTCTGATTAAAGTTCTCAAACCTAAGAAAGAAAAAGGATTAGCCACGCTTCGCGTTGATAAAAATGTTTGGAACTATATGCCGAAGGTTAAGCGTGTGGTTAAGATACCATCTTCCATGATGTCTTCATCTTGGATGGGATCGCACTTTACTAATGATGATTTAGTCAAGCAATCACGTATGGCGGAAGACTATACTTTTTCCATAACGTTTGAAGGTATGCGGGATGGCGAAGAGGTTGTAGAAATCACGTGCATACCCAACAAGGAGGCTGCTGTTGTTTGGGGCAAGGTTGAAGTTGTAGTATATGCTGATGATTATATTCCTTTACGGATGATTTATTATGACGAGGACTTATTATTATCCCGCACCCTTGAATTTACCAATATTCAAAAAATGAATGGAAAAATGATTCCAACACTGATGAGCATAATTCCGACAGATGAACCTGGAGAATCAACTACTGTTAAGTGGGAGGAAATTCAATTTGATGTTGCAATTGATGATGAATTTTTTTCTTTGCGCAAACTACAACAATAATGGAGAATAAACAGTAAATGAAACTAGTGAAAATTAGTTGGCGAAATTTATGGCGCAACTCCACAAGGACGAATGTAACGATTACAGCTGTTGCATTGTGTATTGCTATTTTAATTATCTTTCAATCTTTGATTATAGGCCTGATTGGAAAAGCGGTATATAACACAACCAACCTTGTGGTTGGGGAAGTCCAGATTCATGCAGCTGGTTATCTTGATGATCGCTCCATCTACAAATCATTAAAAAATGTAGAAGAGATTAGAGCAGTTGCAAAAGAAAACAATATTGGCATAGTGGAACGAAGCTATGGATTTGGCTTGATTTCATCAGGAACAAAATCGGCTGGCACGCAGTTTTGGGGCATTGATCCAGAATCAGAACTCAAATATTTCGACTTTGCCAATCATATCGATGAAGGAAATTTTTTAACAAAAACATCATTAAAGAAGGTTGTATTGGGTAATAAATTGGCCCGTTCACTAGCGGCAGAACTGGGAACCGAATTGGTAATATTTGTCCAAGGTGCTGATGGCTCATTGGGTAATGAACTTTTTTATGTAACGGGCATCTTAGGGAATGTGGCCGATAACATTGATAGAGGGGCAGCTATAATTTTAAGAGATGATTTTGATATATTATTCTCTACTAATAATCATATTCATGAAATTGCATTAAATTCCAAGGGGAAGTTGGAAGCAGAAGAAATACAAAAACTCATGTCTGCCAAGGCTGCTGGCGTAGCAGTGGAGACATGGAAAGAACTGATGCCAACCATTGCGATAATGACAGAGAAAATGTCTGTCTTTATGCTCACGATGTTTAGTTTAATATTTACCATTGCCGCAAGCCTTGGAGTGATGAATACGTTGGTTATGTCGACATATGACCGGATGAAGGAATTTGGCATCATTCGAGCAATTGGAGCAACACCCTGGTTAATCATAAGACAGGTATCTTTAGAAGCAATCCTGTTAACTTTCCTTGCTTCAATTATAGGCACGGTGATTGGGTTGAGCATAGCAATGTATCTGCAAGTGTACGGAATTGATATTAGCGGTAAAGGAAATCTTGCAATTGGAGGAATAGTGTTCGATCCAATATGGAGAGCAAGCGTTTCACTTAAATCTGTTTTTCTTCCAGTCGTGTTAATGATGCTGACCAGCATTGTGGCTTCAATTTATCCAGCAAGCATTGCAGCTCGGATTAAACCCGTGGAGGCTATTCACTACAAGCCATGATGATAAAATTTTTACTGATATTAAAAATTGCCTGGCGCAGCATTTGGCGCAACAAAAGACGCACGTTCATTTCATTATTTTCCATATTGATTGCCACGTGCATTCCAACTTTTTTTGTATGCGTTGCGTGGGGTTTTTATGCAGGTCTTGTTGATGACGTAGCACGCCTGATGTCAGGACATGTGACTTACGAACATGTCGAATATCGCAACTCACCTTCCAATGACTTGTGGGTCGATGATATTCAAACAATCAACAGCGTATTGAATGACAAGGATGAAGTTGTGTCTACAAAGCAAATAGTGAATTTACAGGGCGTAGCTCATACCGCTAAAGGTGCTGTCGGAGTATCCTTGATGGGGATAGAACCGTCAAAAGAAATAACAATTTCTTTTTTACCGGAATCAATTGTTGCAGGAGAATATTTGTCCAAAGGAGATGGCCGCTGGGTTATAGTGGGAATTAAGTTAGCAGAACGATTAAATATTAAGGTTGGAAAAAAATTTGTTTTTACAACAAATGACATTAACGGTGAAATGATTGAAGATTTGTTTCGTGTAAAAGGCATTTTTGAAACGGGATCAAAGCAGATTGACGGTCATTTTGTGCAAAGTGACATCGGTTTTGCTAGAAAGATAGCGGGCTTGGATAACAACTCTACCTCACAGTTAGGCATTATTGTAAAAAATTCTGATGCTCATGAAAAACTCCTTAAAGAGTGGCAAAACAAATTAGCCAAAAACAACGGTGTTTTTCTGTCTTGGCAACAAATAATGCCAGATATAGCTACAACGATTCGTATGGATCGCACCGCTGTTATATCTTTTATGTTTATGTTGGTTGTGATCGTGCTGTTTACAATGTTTAGCACGATATTGATGTCTACATTGGAACGGAAAAGAGAGTTCGCCTCTCTGTTGGCATTAGGCACACAGCAAATAGAACTGAAACTTCAAATATTTTTTGAAACTTTTATATTCGGAATCATTGCTTGTCCGTTAGGATCCTTATCGGGTATTGGTCTCGCGAAATGGGTGGAAGGCTATGATTTGATGAATATGTTTGAAGATGTTAACCCAGAAGATATGGAGATAGGAGGATTTGGAATGGATACAGTCATTACACCATTTTTCTCAACATCCCTGACTTTGCAAATCAGCATCTCGTTCTTTTGCGCGGTTCTGTTATTGAGCGTTTTACCAATATATTTAATATCACGTATTTCAATCACTGATGAGTTGAGGTCTATATGAGCACAAAGAAAGAAATCGCATCGTTATATGAAGTTGTAAAAAATTACGGTGAAGGAAAAGTTTTAACAAAAGCTTTGCGAGGAATTAGCGTGAAAATTCTCGAAGGTGATTTTTCAGTAATGATGGGCCCTTCTGGTTGTGGAAAGAGCACCTTACTCAATATTATTGGCGGGTTGGATAGAGCAACTAGCGGAGATGTAAAATTTAATGATCAGGATTTTAACACATTATCCAATAAAGCCTTAAGTATGATACGTCGTCAACATATCGGGTTTGTATTCCAAAATTATAATTTACTCCCTGTTTTGAACGCCTATGAAAATGCCGAATATGTGCTCATGTTACAGGGAGTCGCGCCCGTTAAACGGCGAGAGAAGGTTATGCATCTTTTTAAAGAAATGGGATTGGACGGACTGGAAAATAGGTATCCGCGCGAGTTGAGTGGCGGACAGCAACAACGCGTAGCTATTGCAAGAGCAGTTGCGACGGAACCACAACTGGTCTTAGCAGATGAAATAACAGCGAATGTAGATTCTGAAACAGCTCAATCGCTTTTGGAACTTATGACGGCTTTGAATAAAAACAACAGCACAACTTTTTTGTTTTCCACTCATGATCCAGCAGTCATCAAGTTTGCAAAAAAGATTATTATTTTAAAAGACGGAATGATTCATAGTGAGAAGGCATCCATAGAAGAAACAGAGCAATTTGCTCATAGATGATTTTTTTTAATGCTTCCTGGCACTTTTAAAAAGATACTGTTTTTCGTACTGGCATTCTACTCTTCACAATCATTTGCCGAGAATTTTGATATTGAAATAAGTGGCAGCGTGCAATCTGGTTATAAACTTTATGACCATTACAGTTTTTCACCCTATTTTGATCAGGACAGCACGCAAGAATTTTTTTCAATAGCTAGAATAATTGTGGAGGGCGATATTTATAACAAGCATTCATACGAGTTACATGCTGTGCAAGCGTATGATTATTCTAATGCAAAGACAGGTGTGGGAGGAAGAGATATTTCTATGTTATCCGTAGATCTTAGTGATGACTGGATCAATGACGCCGATCGCAGTGCACACTCTTATATTGATCGGGCCAATGTGAAATTTTCTGTACAGGATCTAGACATTCAAGTTGGAAGACTCGCAACCAGTTTCGGTAAGCCCACTTTTTGGAATTTATTTGATTATTATGGAAGCCCTTACCTTGGTCAGGAATATAAGGCAGGAATTGATGCAGTAAAAATCGATAAAGCTGTAGGTAATTTTAGCGGACTGACTGCAGTCCTAAATGAACAAAATATTCTCACCTCATCTGGCAGTTATTTGGAAAACAGCGCGGTTCAATCATACCAATGGGTCGGAATAAAAGAGGAAATAGGCTATTTATTGCGAGGATACACTAATTACCAGGATGTAGATTATGCGCTTTTATATAAACGGGAGCCTGAAGGGCATCGTTTGGGCTTGGAGATAGATGGAGAACTGGGCTCTATTAATATGTATGATGAAATCACCTATTTATGGGGGGCGGAGGCAATTTCTATGCCAGGCTCGTATCAGGGCAATTTAGTGAAAAATTACTTTATGAATATATTAGGAGCCAGTTATCGTTATGATAATGAATTGCAATTAACAGTTGAACATCTCTTCAACGGAGTTGGGGATTCTGATAATCTTGATGCCTCTGATGTCCGTTTAAAAAATGGCGTAAGCACTTCTTTGAACAATCACTTAAGCGCCGCATCACTAAGTTACGAGTTCACCCCTTTATTGATTGGTCGATACGACACGAAGTTTGCCTGGGCTGATTCTTCCAATCAACACAATTTTTCTTTTCACAGATCAGTTACTGATAACACGGACTTTGTGATTGGCGGACAGATGAATTTTGGCAAGAGACCCAATGGCACCAGTTGGCAAAATCCCAACATACAAAGTGAATTCGGCAGGCTGTCCAACACGTATTATGTTGAACTGAAACATTATTTTTAATTATTTTTATTTTTATAAAATATCTAATTAATAATTGGCTAATAAGCGAAAATTAATATGATTATTTCAAGTATCCAAGATGTTTTTTTTGAATTTCAATCATTTTATCCAACAATTTTTCAGCTTGAACGGGATTGTCCACCACAGGGTCAGCTAAGAGAGCTTTCAGAGCCTTAGATTTTGATTTTTCTAATATGGCTTCTGCTGTAAGTCTCATAACGCCAGCTTGATTTAATAATAATGAAGAAAAATCAAAAGGGTAATTTTTCAATTTAATGCCCTTGGCACCTTTCGTATTAATAACAGCTGGAATTTCAACAACTATGTCATCTGGTAAATGTTCAATATAACCTTTATTTGGAAGGTTGACCGCAGCTTCTTCGTAATTAAGATTATCCACTATGCCCTCAATGATGGCCACTACTCTTTCCTTTGGTTTTTTACTGAGATCAAAATAATCACGATAAGAATCTTCTGATTCATAAAATGTCAGGCATTTTTTTCTGTACTTTTTGTAGAAATCCAAGATAGCTTCATGATCAGCCACACTGTAAGCCCACTGGATATATTCCCCTAAATGACTGTCTGTTGTGATTGGAAGATAATTATATCTATTAAGAAGTTCAAAAAAAACTCCTCGTTCCCCGCCAGGTTTTTGTGATTGGACTTCATGATCGTTGATATAGTTTTTATAATAACTTAATCCCTTTTCCCTAATGACAGGGTAGGCATCCTTACCACTATCCCTGTATCTTGCTTCTACTAAAATGCTGAAATGATTTAATCCACCAGCCCTGTATTCAATATTTTCAAATGGAGTTTCCATAATGTCAGGCAACTGCCTTTTCATGGAGACGATCTCGTGACAAAGGCCAACAAATTTCATCTTTGGGTATTTCGTAGTTACAGTCTGGCACACGCGTTGCATCGGATTGGTGTAGTTGAATACAAATGCTTTTGGGCAGATTGCAGTGACGTCATCACAAATTTCAACTATGGGGGGAGTGACTCTCAACGAATGAAAAAGACCTCCAGGTCCGCCGTTTTCACCGAAAACCTGTTTAAATCCGTATTGCAGGGGCACTTTCCAGTCTTGATCCCATAAATCAAATCTTGGAGCAACCTCAATTGAGATAATGCAAAAGTCCGCATTTTTTAAAGCTTCTTTACGAGATGTTGTTGCTTGAATATTAAAATTTAAATTTAACTGAACATTATAATTTTTTGCAATGGTTTCAGAATTTTTTAATGCTTCGGCATTAATGTCATGAAGCACGATTGTGCTGCCAGCGAGAATTTTTGATTTGAAAATATCGCCGATCGTACCTAGGCCAAAATTTGTACTACCCGCACCAATTAATACTATTTTTTTTTTCATGGTTATTTTTTTACAGAATAACTAAATTAATCACCCAACTTAAATCCAAAACGTTTTGGAAGTCAAATAGAATGAAAAAAAATTTAAGAAAATTATAATCTCACTACCACAAACTACGAAAAATGATGAGCAAAATACTTTACTTCTTATGAGATAATTGATCCAAATCAAATCATACATTTATTTGATCTAACTCAAAATTAATATTTTCATTATGTTTATCTTTGAACAAGAAGGAGAAAAGTTATGCGCGAAAGTTACTTTGAAAAAAATTTAGTCATCGATGATGAAACCGATCAATCCTATGATGGACAGCAGCATGAGGGACCGTTTGATAATGGTTTTTTTGAATTCGGAATATCAGCATTAATTTTTGCTGTATTGTACATCGGTATATTTATCGCATTATCTTAATTTGGAATTTTTATTGTGCTGATAGAGCACAAAGAGTGCAATAAAAAATAACACAAAAGGTAGTGTCCAGAGAATCATTGTACTTGACTTAAGAGGAGGGTTAAGAAGAATGAAATCCCCATACCTGTCGGTCAAGAATTTGTAAATTTCTTTATCCGTCAATCCTTCTGTTATTTTATTTCTGATAGTCATTCGCAGGTCTTTGGCAAGCGGCGCTGACGATTCATCTATGGATTGATTCTGGCAAACCAAACATCTGACATTTTTTGAAATATCACGCGCTCGTAATTCCTGCTTTGGATCTTTTAAAAACTCCTCGGGTTCAACAGCATAACTGATATTCGAAACAGTTGCTCCTGCCAGGGTTATCATCAGAAATAAAAAAAATATTTTATTGAATAAAAGATTTTTTTGAATCATTTAATGCTGTTCTCAATGTGCATAATGAAATCATCGTATTTCTCATTTGTAATGGGTCCCACTTGTTTGTGGAGGATGATGTTATTTTCATTAACAATGAATGTTTCAGGAAGTCCGTACACGCCCCAGTCCAAACCAATGCGTCCGTTGGAATCAACAACCACTTTGGAATAAGGATTGCCTAATTCATTGAGCCATTGAATCGCTTTTCGGGAATCATCCTTATAGTTGACACCAATAACTGCAATGTTTTTTTCTTTTGATAGCTTGCTAATGTAGGGATGCTCCTCTCGGCAAGGTATGCACCATGTGGCAAAGAAATTTACTACCAGGACTTGTTGTCCTGATTCTTCTTCAAATACAAATGGCTTGTTGTCAAACAGGGTTGTTGTTTCAAACATTGGCGCCTTTTGATTTATCAGGACAGAGGGGAGCTCTGAAGGATCGCGCTTAATAATAAGAAAATAATAAAAAACGATCATCATGCAAAAAAATATTATTAAGGGTGCGGATAAAAAATATTTTCGCATCAATTGCCTCGTCTCAAAATTGTTAAATTGCTCTTAAGAGCCAACAAGCCGCCGATGACGATAATCAACACCCCAATCCACATCCAAACGACAAGAGGATTATAATAAATCCGGACAACCCAGCCCTCATTAATGTCCCCCTCGCCCAGAACGATGTATAAATCCCTGAGTAAATTGGTGTGTATGGACACTTCGGAAGATGTGTTGTTTGTAACAGGATAGATCCGATTTTCAGGCCTTAAGACCGTGATGATTTTATTTTTTTCATTATACACCCAAAAACTTCCTTCAAGGGCATAGTAATTGGGACCCGCAAGTTTGTTTATTTCTTTAAAGACAATTTTGTAGTTTTTAACAATAGTTTCATCACTTACTTTCATCCGGGTTATGTTTTCTTCCTGCCATATGCTAGATCCCGTAATTCCCAGTATGAGCAATCCAACTCCAAGGTGCGATACAATCATGCCATTAAAGTGCTTAAAACAATTGACTGAAGAGAGTGTTTTTTTATCACTCTCTTTTTTTATGCCAATAAATAATGTGACAAGAACATTGCTGATTATCCAGGAAGATAAAACAATCCCCACTAATCCAAAGAGATTAAAAGAGCGGTAGAATGAAAAAAACATTATCGTAGCTAATATCGTCAGAATTATGCTTGTAAAAATTTGTCGCCTTGTTTTTTTAGAATCTACTTTTCCCCAGGACAAGACCGGACCTATGCCCATTACAAGTATGGCGGGAATCATAATAGGAATGACCGTTGAATTGAAATAGGGCTCACCAATGGAGATTCTGTTATTGGAAAAAATTTCAACAAATAAAGGATACGTTGTGCCAAAGAAAACCGACGCACATACGATGACCATGAGAAGGTTGTTTACCAGTATGGAGCCTTCCTTGCTGAAAAATGAAAAATAATCTTTATTGAAAAAATTTTTTGATTTGAAGGCGTATAATCCCAGGGAATATCCACCTAACAGGGTTACAAACGAAAGTATGTACACGCCTCTTGCAGGATCCAAAGCAAAGGTATGAACGCTTGTTAGGATTCCTGATCGCACTAAGAATGTTCCAATGACACTTAGCAGGAATGCGAGTATGGCTAGGAGCAGCACCCATGTTTGAAGTGATTTTTTTCTTTCAACGGTTATTAACGAATGCAATAGGGCAGTTCCCAGCAACCAAGGCATCAAAGCAGCGTTTTCAACCGGATCCCAGAACCACCAGCCCCCCCATCCTAGTTCATAATAAGCCCAGACAGATCCAAACGCTATCCCTGCAGTCAAGAATGTCCATGCCGCAATGACAAAAGGTTTCATATATTTGTGCCAAGGTATTTTATGATCATTTTCCAGGCGCATTGCCGCGATGCTTAAGGAAAAAGCCGCTGAAAAACCCACATAACCAAAATATAACAGCGGGGGATGAATGGCCAAGGCGGGATCTTGTAAAATGGGATTAAAACCCAACCCGTTGGGGTGGGATGGAATCATTCTTTCAAAAGGATTTGATGCGCTTAAGATGAAAACTAAAAAACCAATCGTGATGAAGGCCTGCATTTGCAGAGCTTTGGAAACAAAGATGGAGTTTGTGCCATTATATAATTTATAAATCCAGTAATTGATGGCGGAGAGAACAAGGATCCATAACAACATGGACCCCTCATGATTTCCCCAAACACCTGAAATTCTATAAAGCAAAGGTTTTGTTGAGTGTGAATTTTGAAAAACATTTAATAC
>Ga0208409_1000038_pt1 | contig 53948 bp, 49 predicted proteins | sample ETNtaG_29_FD_185784 | JGI IMG/M metagenome (GOLD analysis project Ga0208409, IMG submission 185784) | Marine microbial and viral communities from oxygen minimum zone, Eastern Pacific Ocean - ETNP201406SV201 (SPAdes) (version 2) | ecosystem: Environmental > Aquatic > Marine > Oceanic ...
TTGTATTTGCAGCTACCATGATTACCGTAATGGGGATGATATATGCGGAAAGGCGCGTTTCCGCTTTTATGCAGGGTAGACTCGGTCCCAACCGTGTTGGGCCGAAAGGACTGTTGCAACCCATTGCTGATGGTATCAAATTTTTTATGAAGGAGGATTTAATCCCTGGTGGAGTGGATAAACCTATTTATATTCTGGCTCCTGCAATTCTCCTGATACCAGCCCTCATGACTTTTGCGGTAATTCCATTTGGTTCTTCGATCACAATTTTCGGGCGGGAGATTGCTCTTCAGGTGGCGGATGTGAACGTGGGAATTTTATACATTCTTGCCTTGACAAGTATTGGCGTTTATGGCATCGTCTTGGCGGGCTGGTCCTCTAATAGTAAATATTCTCTCTTGGGTGGACTGCGTTCCTCTGCTCAGCTGATCAGTTATGAATTAGCCATGGGGTTAGCGGTAGTCAGTATCATACTCCTGGCAGGATCGTTGCGTTTGAATGATATCATTGCCGATCAGCAGGGCCACTTCTTATCTTGGAATGTATTTAAGCAGCCCTTAGCTTTTCTTATATTTCTCGTTGCAGTTTATGCTGAAACTAACCGACTTCCCTTTGACCTAACGGAAGCAGAACAGGAATTGGTTGGGGGATATCATACCGAATACAGCAGCATGAAATTTGCCATGTTCTTCATGGCTGAATATGCAAATATGATCACTGCTGCAGCTTTAACGGTTACCCTGTTTTTTGGTGGGTGGGACGTTCCTTTTGTAAATGAGAATTCTTTAGGATTGGTCGGCGTTATATTGTCAGTTCTATCATTTATTTTCAAGATAGCATTCTTTCTATTTCTATTTATCTGGACAAGATGGACATTTCCTCGGTTTCGTTATGATCAATTAATGAAATTGGGATGGAAAGTATTGTTGCCATTGGCCCTCGTTAATATTTTTCTTACTGGCGGATATCTTACCTTGGCGGCATTAAGCTAATGGGTACAATTGTAAAATCTTACGAACCTACGTTTTGGGATAAACTATATTTGCCTGCTTTGCTAAAAGGGATGATGGTAACAATCAAGCACTTCTTCCGCCAAAAGGTCACAATACAATATCCTGATGAAAGACACATACCGCCAGACGGATATCGAGGTCTACATCGGTTAAATAAACATCCGGATGAACGTATTAAATGTGTGGCCTGTGAAATGTGTGCTGCAGCCTGCCCTTCAAATTGTATCAGCATTATACCTGGTCCATCTCCAGGGGATGAGGGAAAAGAAAGATATCCTGTAAGATTTGATATTAATCTGTTGAGATGTATTTATTGCGGATTCTGCGAAATGGCCTGTCCTGAAGGAGCAATCGAGTTAACGGAAATCTATGATTTTTCTAATTATACACGGGATAATCTTGTGATAGATAAGGAAGGGTTATTAAAGGTTTATGAATTGACGAAAGATAAAAACTATTATACTAAGAAGTCTCACGGTACAGAATCTCTGCCGTTTCAGACTAAAAGGACCTAATCACACTTAACTATGTCTCTTTCAATATTATTTTATTTTGTCGCTTCAATCGCAATTGGATCGGCTATATTTGTGGTATTAAATCGGAATGCAGTATACAGTGCTATTTCTTTGGTTCTATGCTTTTTTAGCTTGGCAGTTATTTATCTGCTTTTGGAAGCATATTTTATCGCTGTACTGGAAATATTTATCTATGCTGGCGCAATCATGGTTCTATTCTTGTTCGTTATTATGCTTCTCAATTTAGGGCGTGAAAAAGCTCTGGAGCATTTTATGCATTTGCAGCGAGGGTTATCCATGTTTCTGGTTGTTCTTTTCTTTCTCGGGATTTTTTTCCTATTACTAAACGATACAAGTGTGTTGCATCAACCAGAGGGAGGTTTTGTTGCGGGAGGTGTCTACTCACTTGGAGAAGCACTTTTTACAAAATATCTACTCCCTTTTGAAGTTGCTTCTCTGCTGCTACTTGTTGCACTTATTGGAACGGTCTACCTGGCCAAAAGGAAGATATGATGGTTGTACCTCTCGAACATGTCATTGTATTGAGCTTGACCCTTTTTTCCACTGGGGTGTTGGGTGTTTTGTTCCGGCGAAATGCTATTACCATCTTCATGTCCATCGAATTGATGCTGAACGCGGTCAATCTGGCTCTGGTAGGTTTTTCCAGATACTATAATAGTGTAGATGGTCAAGTATTTGTTTTTTTGGTGATGACATTGGCCGCTGCTGAAGTGGCAGTGGGGCTGGCGATTATTATTGCCCTTTACCGAAATCGCCAGACGGTGAATATTGACGAAATCAATTTAATGAAGAATTAACCTACACTAATGGAAACGATTATCTCTATAAAACCTTTACTGGCGGTCTTAGTATCTGCTATAGGAGCCTTGTTCATCATTTTTGTGGGGAAAAAACCGAATATTAGAGAAGCCTGGTCTCTAATCGCTGGAGTAATAAAACTGATTATTGTACTATCCATGATCCCGGATGTGGTGTATGATAAAAAAGTAATTTCATATTCACTGTTCACTCTTCTTCCTGGCATAGAAATTAGTTTCAGGGTTGATGCTTTTGGGCTTTTGTTTGCCATGGGCGCCTCGTTACTCTGGATTGCAACGTCCATTTATTCTATTGGCTATATGCGATCTACGAATGAAGGCTCTCAAACACGTTATTTCGCCTGTTTCGCAGTAGCACTTTCCTCTACAATCGGTGTGGCATTTTCAGCAAACCTATTTACCATGTTCCTCTTCTATGAAGGCTTGACTATTATTACCTATCCACTTGTTGCCCACAAAGGCACAGCCGAGGCAAAAAGCGGAGCGAGGAAATATGCCATATACCTGTTGGGTGCTGCCAAAGCTTTCTTGGTCGCGGCCATAATCCTTACTTATAATCTTACAGGTACACTTGAGTTCTCAAGAGCTGGGATCTTTCCAGCAAGTGTTCAATTAGTCCATCCGGAACTGCTTTATGTGATTTTCGTGCTTTTCCTTTTTGGGTTTGCCAAGTGTGCAATTATGCCCTTTCACGGCTGGCTTCCAGCGGCCATGGTGGCTCCTACTCCGGTCAGCGCACTGCTTCATGCTGTTGCTGTAGTCAAGACAGGGGTTTTTACTGTCCTGCGCGTCATTTTCTTTGTTTTCGGTGCTGACCTCATGATGGATATTGGTGTGGATGTCTTTGTTATCACATTTGCATCATTCACCATCATCATCGCATCTCTTCTTGCCCTGAGCAGGGATAACCTGAAGGCGCGTCTGGCATTTTCAACAATAAGCCAGCTTTCATATATTATTTTAGGAGCGGCGCTGCTTACACCCAGCGCCATGATAGGTGGGATAATACATATCACTAATCACGCCTTTTCAAAGATCACCCTCTTTTTTTGTGCAGGCTCAATATATGTTTCATCACATAAGACTGAAGTCAGTCAGTTAAATGGGATAGGGAAAAAAATGCCCTGGACGATGGCTGCCTTTACCATTGCTACATTGAGCATGATAGGGATTCCTCCCGTATCTGGGTTTATTACAAAGTGGTATCTTGTAATCGGTGCCATGGAGAGGCACAGTTTTGCAATTCTCGTTGTACTGCTGGCAAGTTCGTTTCTTAATGCTGCATACTTTGCTCCGATTGTGTATAAGGCATTCTTTAAAACGGAAAATTCAGAAGCTGAGAATCATAATCACGATTTACATAAACATGAGGAAGTTAAAGAAAACCCGTTTCTAGTGGTGCCTCTCTTTTTAACTGCAATAGTAAGTGTTGTATTGGGTCTATACCCTGGCTTTATAGTGCAATTAGCTAAAATGGTCATCCGATGAAATTATTAGAGATTGTAGAGGTACTTCGAACAAAAAAGGCAAAGCAAATTGCTTATGGTGTACTCATTTTACTCATCATAGTTGATTTTTTTATCCCACGCCACGAGGTTCATTTTTTTGGAGAAGAAATCCCCGGGTTCTGGTCTTTATTTGGCTTTATCGCATGTGTGCTGATTATTGTAGTATCTAAATGGATAGGTCATCTTGGGCTTATGCAGCACGAGAATTATTATGATGAGGGAGATGTTTAGTTTGGAATTTGTACATCCCTCAGCATTTTATCTCATAGGAGGACTCCTCATACCTTTGCTCAAAGGCAGGGTAAGGCAAGGCTATATGCTTTTGATTGCTCTCTTAGCCTTTTTTGCTGTTGTCAATATGCCTCATGGTACCTTTGGTGTTTATGAGTTTTTAGACTGGAAGTTAACCTTTGGAAATGTGGATAAGCTGAGCAAGGTCTTCGCTTATATATTCGCAATCATGGGTGTGATTGGGGTAATCTATTCTATCCATGTAAAGAATGATGGTGAACAACTTGCTGCATTTTACTATGTTGGAGGTTCACTTGGAGTGACTCTTGCGGGTGATTTCCTCAGCTTATTCCTATTCTGGGAAATGATGGCTTTTTCATCGGTCTTTCTAGTATGGTTTAGGAAATCAAAGTCTTCCGTCCATGCTGGTTTCAGGTATCTTTTATGGCATGTTGCTGGTGGCCTGATTCTTCTGGCTGGTATAATACTTCAATACTCTTTAAGTGGTGATTTGACAGTACAATATTCACCATTTCATGGTTGGTGGCCTTCTGATCCACAGAGTCTAGCTTCATTTCTCATTCTAATAGGACTTATTGTTAATGCGGCTGTCCCTCCGTTTGGCGCTTGGCTTCCTGATGCATATCCTGCGGCCACTGTGACCGGAGCAGTTTTCATGAGTGCTTTCACTACTAAAACCGCCGTCTATGCACTGATCCGGATTTGTGCAGGTTCAGAGATTCTGATTGTTTTGGGTGTTGTTATGGCAATTTATGGTGTGGTTTATGCAGTGCTTGAGAACGACGCCCGCAGGCTTCTGGCATATCACATTATCAGCCAGGTGGGCTATATGGTTGCCGGTGTTGGGTTGGGGACCCAAATGGCTATAAATGGGGTGGTAGCACATGCCTTCTGCCATATCCTGTATAAGTCTCTCTTGTTTATGGGAACAGGTTCAGTGCTCTACATGACAGGGACAGCAAAATTGACAGAACTCGGCGGTCTCTATAAAACTATGCCGAGAACAATGATTTATACCGTAATCGGGGGTCTTTCCATTTCTGCATTTCCCCTTTTCAGCGGTTTTGTGAGTAAATCCATGACTGTTACTGCCTTTGGTGAAGCGCATTTGACTTGGGCATTTATGGCGCTCATGCTCGCTTCTGCAGGAACGTTTCTTCATACAGGCCTAAAGGTGCCGTATTTCATATGGTTTGGCAAGGACCAAGGTATTAAAGCGAAGGAACCACCATGGAATATGGAGCTTGCCATGATAATTGGCTCACTTTTCTGTATTGGGCTCGGGGTTTTCTATAAACCCCTTTATGCACTACTCCCTTATTCTGTCCATTTCGAACCTTATACTGCATATCATATCTGGGAGACTTTGCAGATACTGCTATTTACACAACTTGGTTTCTTTCTGCTGCTTAAAAAGCTTTGGTGCGAAAACATGATTAGTTTGGATACGGATTGGTTTCCAAGAAAGAGTGCAAAAGCATTTATGTGGTTTACAAATAAACCGCTGGCAAATTTAGAGTACAATGTTATTGGTGAGATTTATGAATTTATTATTCAGAAGCCCATAATGAGAGTTGCGGTTTATTTGAAGAAAATAGATACCGTTGTCGTAGATGGGACTATCAATGGGATAGGCAAATTTGCTATGGCATGTAGCAGAAAGATGCAGAAAATTCAAAGTGGTCAGATTCAACACTATGCAATGCTTATGATCGCGGGAGTCATTGCTGTAATTATAATTGTAATGGTGTTACCATAAGAAGGTGAGAGATGGAAGAAATTATAATTAATAATCTCGATTATCCAATACTGACGGTAAGTATTTTTCTACCGCTGGTCGGGGCTCTCATTATTCTTTTCATAAAAAGAGGGCCTTTCATCAAGTGGCTTGCGCTGGCGACTACAGTTGCAACATTTATTGTTTCGCTGCCTATTTATAAATATTTCGATAAGACAACCTACAAAATGCAGTTTGTTGAAATCCATTCATGGATACCGGCATGGAATATAAACTACAAGGTTGGTGTGGATGGAATTAGCGTATTATTCATAATTCTAGTCACAATTTTAAGTATTCTTTGCGTATCAGTATCGTGGAAGGCGATCCAGGAAAAAACAAAAGAGTTTTATATTTCCCTATTAATAATGGAAACTGCGATGATTGGAATTTTCGTGTCGCTGAATGTATTTCTTTTCTACCTTTTCTGGGAACTCACGCTGATACCGATGTTTCTCTTGATAGGTGTATGGGGAGGCTCCCAAAGAATATACGCCGCAGTGAAGTTTGTTCTTTTTATGCTGGCCGGCAGTGTGCTTATGCTGGTCGGAATAATTGTGCTCTACTATGCAGGTGGAAAGACTTTTGATATATTAGAACTTTCCAAGGTGAGCTATCCTGCCGGACTTCAATTATGGCTGTTTCTAGCCTTTTTTTCCGCCTTTGCGGTTAAAATGCCCATGTTTCCAATCCATACCTGGCTCCCAGATGCCCATACCGAAGCACCCACAGCGGGTAGTGTTATCTTGGCAGGTGTTCTGCTTAAGATGGGCGCATATGGTTTTTTGAGAATTTCTTTTCCTATGTTTCCCCATGCAGTAAAGGTACTTTTTATTCCACTGCTTGTTTTGTCTGTTACTGCGATAATCTACGGTGCCTATGTCACATTGATGCAGAAAGACATGAAACGACTTATCGCCTATTCCAGTGTCAGTCATATGGGCTTTGTGACACTTGGTCTATTTACTTTAAACCAGAACGGCATCGAGGGTGGGGTGCTCCAGATGATAAATCATGGTGTTATAACAGGCGCATTGTTCCTGTGTATCGGGATGATTTATGAGCGAACTCATTCAAGGATGATTGAAGATTACGGGGGACTCTCAAAGACCGTTCCAGTCTATATAGTGTTTTTTGCAATTTTTACGCTGGCGGCGATCGGCCTACCGGGCATGAACGCTTTTGTTGGGGAATTCCTGATCATTAGCGGTGCCTTCAAAGCAAATATGATCATTGCGGCTTTTTCTCTACTTGGTGTAGTTCTGGGTGTGTGCTACATGGTCTGGTTGTATTACCGGGTCGCTCTTAATGAAATAAACACCAAAACGCAGGCCTCTCTTTTTGATTTAGATTCACGGGAAATTGCTACCCTGATACCTCTGGTTGTACTTGTATTATTAATTGGTCTGCAACCCAACATACTTTTGAGTTATATGCATGTTTCCGTTGAACACCTGCTTGAGCAGGTTCATAACTCTGTGCAACTTGAAAGTATTAACGCTTATGATACTATCAACTCAATTGCTGGATATATTAAGGCTTTATTCAAATGGGTCTAACAGGCTTATTCAATTATTTTACGCATTATTTAATGATTTATTATTCAGAATACGTCAGGTGATTTCATGGATATAAGTCAATTCTTTACATCAGCTGATTTGCTTGGTATTGCCCCTGAAATTATTCTGACAGTCACTGCATTATCTGTCCTGACGCTGGAGATGCTTCATGTTTCCCGCCCTGGAATTATATTAATGGTGGCAGCACTAGGTTTGTTTTTGGCCGGAGTTGTTGCTATTAATACCAGCGGTGATGAACAGATTTTTTTCGGAGGGATGCTGGTCCTTAACCGGTTTTCAGTGTTTTTTGATTTACTCTATATTTCAATTGCGCTTTTAACACTGATTTTTTCACAAGGTTACCTGGAGAAAAGAGGGAGCGCTTACCGGGGAGAATACCCAGCTCTTATTTTATTTGCGATTATCGGAATGATGTTGATGACACGAGCTAATGACTTGGTAATCGTTTTTCTTGGGTTAGAACTCCTTTCACTCTCATTATATATTTTAGTTGGATTTCTGCGTCATGATCAGCTAAGTAATGAATCAGGATTAAAATACCTGCTACTTGGTGCCTTTGCCACTGGTTTTTTTCTATTTGGTGCAGCCATGATCTATGGTGCTACAGGTACGACAAACTATAACGAAATTGCGTCTGCGGCTACATCCGGATCGATCCTTTCAAAAGTTTATTTTTCTCTGGGGATAGGGCTGCTTCTTATCGGTTTTGCTTTCAAGGTAGCCCTGGTACCTTTTCACATGTGGTCTCCAGATGTATATCAAGGAGCACCTACCACGGTGACAGCTTTTCTCTGTACGGCACCCAAAGTAGCTGGGTTTGGCGCTTTGTTGAATATGTTTATTGCGGCCTTTATGGAAATTCAGGTTGAATGGCAAAATTTATTTTGGATCTTAGCTGCATTAACTATGACTGTTGGAAATATCTCAGCTCTGATGCAGTCTCATGTGAAACGGATGCTTGCTTTCTCTAGTGTTTCTCATGCTGGATATCTCGTTTTAGGTGTACTTGTCCTAAATAGTGTAAGTCTTTCTGCAGTGCTTTTTTATTTGGTAGTTTACTCAGTAATGAATCTTGGTGCTTTCGGTATTATATTGCTGGTAGAAAAGGATGGAAAAGGATTGGCTTTCGAAGATTACCGGGGATTTGCTTCACAGCACCCATGGATGGCAGTTGCTATGGCATTATTTATGATATCACTAGCTGGATTTCCCCCTACAGGTGGCTTCGTGGCAAAATATGGACTTTTATCTTCCGCTGTTTCGGAAGGATATATTTGGCTTGTGATTATTGCGGTTCTCAATACACTGGTTTCGGCATATTACTACCTACGGCTCATTGTGAATATGTATATGCAGGAAGAAAAGGAGGCTCCACATCCAGTATCTGGAGTATTGGTACTGGGTCTAATCGGATTATTAGCTGTGATTGTGCTTACCCTTGGGATCACTCCGGAATTTCTTTTAAAGATTACCGCTGAAGCAGCAGCTACTGTTTTCTGATGAAAAATTTTTTCTGCTGGATAGTTCTTTTCTTTTTTCTGATAATACCAGCGGAAATTATGGGGTCAACAGGGGAAGATATTTATCCTCCTCATTTGGTCGGTTCTGATTTGTCCATTTTCTGGGTAATCCCATTTATCGGGATATTGCTTTCTATTGCAGTTTTCCCGTTGGTTGCTCCAACATTTTGGCATCATCACTTTGGAAAAGTATCGTTCTTTTGGAGCGGGGTTCTTTTGCTATCAATGGCGATTCAAAAAGGATTGCTCACTACTTTTTATGAATTTCTCCATGTCGGATTTTTAGAATACATTCCATTTATTATTTTGCTTTTAGCTTTATTTACCATCTCTGGTGGAATACAGCTTACAGGGAAATTGGTAGGTAGTCCCATTGTAAATACAGGGATTATTCTTATCGGAACCATTCTCGCCAGTTGGATGGGAACCACCGGCGCCGCTATGTTGCTGATCCGTCCATTGATTCGGGCGAATATCTACCGGAAACGCAAAGTGCATGTAATGGTATTCTTCATTTTTCTTGTGGCAAATATTGGTGGATCTTTAACTCCCCTTGGTGATCCGCCCTTGTTTTTGGGCTTTTTAAAAGGAGTAGACTTTTTCTGGACGACGAAAGCTATGCTGGAACCAATGCTATTTGTAGTGGTTCTTCTGCTAATACTTTTTTATTCACTGGATTCATTTTACTATCGAAAAGAAGATCTACCTGATCCATTAGTACAGGTTCCGGATGAATCGGGAGTAAAACTTGGATTGGAAGGTAAATTCAATTTTCTGCTTCTTGCCGGTGTGATGTTTTCAGTGTTGTTGAGCGGATTTTGGCATCCGCAACTATCCTTCACTGTTTTCCATGTAGAAATAGAATTACAGAATATTACCCGGGATATTCTCCTGTTGGTGTTAACGGGAATCAGCTGGAAAATGACACCGAAGGATATACGAAAGAAAAACGAATTCACATGGTTTCCCATTCAGGAAGTAGCCATACTTTTCGCAGGGATTTTTATCACCATCATTCCGGCGATTGCTATTCTGAGAGTTGGAGCGGACGGCGCACTGGCCGGTGTGGTAAATTCCGTGTCGTCCAATGGAAATCCGGTGAATGCCACATATTTCTGGGCAACTGGTATCCTTTCCAGTTTTCTGGATAATGCTCCGACTTATCTGGTGTTCTTCAACACGGCAGGAGGTGATGCAGTCCAGCTTATGGGTGAATTATACACGACGTTGCTGGCTATCTCTGCAGGTGCAGTGTTTATGGGTGCCAACACGTACATTGGAAATGCACCTAACTTTATGGTGAAATCCATTGCAGAAGAAGCAGGAATCACCATGCCAAGTTTCTTTGGATATATGTTGAAATATTCCTTGCCGATTCTCATTCCAATCTTCATCTTAGTATCCGTAATTTTCTTCTAATGAGGATTTCAAAGGTTACTACAAAAACTGGTGATAAAGGGCAAACTACCCTTGGAGATGGAACAACTGTCTCAAAGTCCCATATACGTATCGAATGTTTAGGACAAATTGATGAACTAAATGCTACGATTGGTTTTGTATGCACTGGTTGTAGGGACGAAAAATTAGTTGGTATATTGCAGAGTATCCAGAATGATTTGTTGAATTTTGGTGGTGAGCTGTCCATCCCCGATTCTAATGAAATCCTTCTATCAGATGACCGACTCATTGACATTGAGAATAACTTGAAAGAAATGAATTCAAATCTTCCGCCTCTGGTTGAATTTATTTTACCTGGGGATGATGATTTTTCTTCTCGTGTTCATATAGCAAGAGTGGTTTGCAGGCGAGTAGAAAGAAAAATTGTGGAACTCCTAGAATCAGAAAATGGGACCGAACGTTGGATTCAATATCTGAACCGACTGTCTGATTTTCTTTTTGTATTAGCGCGTTTTCATACTCATAAACATAAGGTGGATGAATCTCAGTGGGATCGGAGTAAATAATTGCAACTGCATATCCTCTATTTTAGATTATTCCCATGAAATACCCTATGTCTATGGTTTCTCTACTGAGAGCATTATGATTGATTTTAACAAAGTTAAATCCCTGATTAGTGAAGCAGATCGAATTTTACTCACAACACATGATAATCCTGATGGAGATGGTCTTGGGTGTTGTGCTGCAATGTATTTTTATTTGAGAGAAATCGGAAAAGATTGTCGAATCATCATCTGTTCAAAAATGCCCTCAGAGTACAGTTTTTTAAACTCTGAACAGATATTTGAAGTTCATGAGTTAGAGCAACATCAAGATTGGATCAAAAATGTGAACTTGGTTGTTATTTTTGACGTGGGTAATATAAAACGGTTAAAAACAATCTGTAGTGAAATCAATAGCCATTCGCTTCCAACTCTGAATATTGATCATCATCCTCATGATGATGATGATTTGTTTACTTATAATTTAGTGGATGTCAATGCCGCTGCTACAGGAGAAATTCTTTATAATTATCTTAAATTAGCTAAAGACGAACAGTTACCAAAAGAAGTGTGCGAGGGAATATATACTGCTATTATGACGGATACTGGATCGTTTAGATATAGTAATACGAACATCAAATGTCATGAAATTGCTATTGAATGTTTTCGGTCGGGTATTAATCATTCTTATATTTATCAACAGGTTTATGAATCAAAATCAAAAGGTAGGATTAAATTATTGGGTAATATTTTAAGTAACCTTACTTTTGAATGTGATGACGAACTGGCTTGGTTTATCATCGATAAGTCCACATTGGATGAATGTGATGCTACACCTGAAGATGTGGGAGGGTTAACTGATTTTGTTCGAACCATTCGTGGAGTTGAAGTCGCGCTTATGATCTTAGACAGTGGTCGTGATACCTGTAGAATTAATTATAGGTCAAAAGGGAAATATATTATTAACGGAATTGCAAAGACTTTAGGAGGTGGAGGACATCCCTTAGCTGCAGGTGCAGTATTGGAGGGCAGTATGGAAACAGTTCTTCCTAAAGTTCTTAATGAGACAAAACAATCCTTACAAGAACAGAAGTATCAAAGTAAATGAAATTACTTATCGCAAGAGATTCAGGGTATTGTTTTGGTGTGCGTGATGCGGTTGATCTCGCATACAAAACAGCAGAAGAGAGTGGCGATGTCTATATGTTGGGAAATATTGTCCATAACGAAAATGTAGTTAAAGACCTTGAAACAGTTGGTGCAAAAGTTGTTCGTTCATTGGATAAAGTTCCAGATGGAAAACCGATATTGTTTCGAGCGCATGGAACTGCAACAGGTATTTGGAATGAAGCAAAGGATAAAGGGATAAATATTATTGATGCTACCTGTCCTTTGGTTAAAGAAATTCATAATGAAGTCAAAGCATTGGCATTAGAAGACAGACGTATAATTATCATAGGTGATCATGGACACGATGAAGTAATTGGAATCGCGAGCCAGGTAAAAAATCCTATTGTTGTTTCTTCGTTAGAGGAAGCACAAAATCTCCAAAAAATGAAAAAAGTTGGTATCGTCAGTCAGTCAACACAAACCATTGAAAATGTTCAAACAATTATTAATATCATAATGACAAAAGCCTTTGATTTGCGGTTTGTGAATACAATTTGTTTCCCAACAAAGAGGAATCAGCAACAACTTAAGGATCTCTCTGAGAAATGTGATGTAATGTTGATCATTGGTTCATTCACCAGTGCAAATTCCAAGCGTCTTCACCAGTTAGCACTGGAACGGAATAAAAAATCTTATCAGGTAACTTGTGTGAATGAAATAGAATCAGAGTGGTTTAACAATGCTGAAATAGTGGGAATTACTGCCGGTGCATCTACCCCGGACAGTATCATTCAGGATGTGGTCCGGCTTTGTGAAAATTTAACTAATATTCAAAATGAGGAGAGTTATGTCTAAAGGAACCTATGAAGTCAAAGTCGGGCTAGCTGAAATGCTGAAAGGTGGCGTTATAATGGATGTAACTTCGGTTGAACAGGCAAGGATCGCTGAAAGGGCAGGTGCTTGTGCCGTTATGGCCTTGGAACGTATTCCTGCTGATATTCGTGAAGATGGTGGTGTTGCGAGGATGAGTGATCCAAGCATGATTCGCGAAATTCAGAAAGCAGTTTCAATACCGGTTATGGCTAAATGCCGAATCGGCCATTTCGCCGAGGCCCAAATTCTGGAATCCTTGGAAGTTGACTTCATAGATGAAAGCGAGGTACTTACTCCTGCAGATGAGAAGAATCATATTTGGAAACACGATTTCAAAATCCCATTTGTATGCGGTGCCCTGGATATTGGAGAAGCTTTACGTCGTATAGCAGAAGGGGCAGCTTTGATCCGAACCAAGGGGGAGGCTGGAAGCGGAAATATTGTGGAAGCGGTTCGCCACATGAGAACTATAAATAGACAGATCAGTCGACTAAAAGAATGTGATGAAGTGGAATTGGTTTCGGAAGCTAAAGATTTAGGTGCTCCTCTTTCTTTGGTTCAACAAGTGTCTAAACTAGGGAAGCTTCCTGTTCCTAATTTCGCTGCCGGAGGTATTGCAACTCCAGCTGATGCTTCCCTCATGATGCAATTGGGTGCGGAATCCCTTTTTGTTGGTTCAGGTATATTTAAGAGCGAAGATCCGGATTTGCGAGCCAGGGCAATTGTTGTTGCAACAACACATTATAAGATTGCAGAAAAAGTAGCGGATGCTTCAGCTGGATTGAAAAAAGCTATGAAAGGATTGGATATCTCCGAGATTCCGGATGAGGAAAAACTTCAGGAACGAGGCTGGTAATGCGCATCGGCGTCCTTGAACTTCAGGGCGACTTCGAAAAACATCATCAAATCCTGCAAACTTTGGGGATGGATTCGATTGCGGTTCGTGGTCCTTCTGATTTGAGTGAGCTGGAAGGATTGGTTATACCTGGAGGGGAGTCAACAACTATATCTCTGCTCATAGATCGAAATGAGCTGAGAGAGCCGTTGAAAGCCTTTGCCGACGTACATCCAGTTTTGGGTACCTGTGCCGGATTGATTCTTATGGCCCGAAAAGTCTCAGATTCCAGAGTCAACCCTTTGGGTATACTGGATGTGGTGGTATGCCGTAATGCCTATGGGCGTCAAATTCATTCTACAACTGAGGAAGTAAAATTTTTCGAAGATGAGAATTCTTTTTATAGTCGCGCTACCATGATACGAGCCCCTCGAATCGAAAGTACTGGACGGAATATAGAAGTGTTGGGTTCTTTGAATGGACATCCTGTAGCAATCCGGGAAAACCATCATATCGGATTGATTTTCCACCCGGAATTGGATGGAGTTACTATTTTTCACGAATTGGCATTTCAGAGGGTAAAACAATCTCAACACGACAGAAAAAGCCAAACGTATGTCACTTAAATATTTACCAAAAATTCAGGATCCATCGGATTTAAAAAATTTTTCCAAAGATGAATTACATGAACTATGCCAAGAATTACGGGAATATATTATTGATGTAATTACCGAAACAGGTGGCCATTTGGCTCCAACTTTGGGGGTAGTGGAATTAACCATAGCACTACATTACATTTTTGATGCTCCTGAGGATAAAATCATTTGGGACGTAGGTCATCAAGGATATGTACATAAATTGTTGACCGGCCGGTTCGATCGTTTCCCTACAATTCGACAATACAAAGGATTAAGTGGATTTTTAAAGCGCTCTGAAAGTGAATATGATGTGTTTGGTGCCGGACATGCTTCCACTTCAATCTCGGCTGCTTTTGGTGTAGCTAAAGCCCGTGACTTACAGGGAAAAAACCATAGAGTTATTGCAGTAATTGGCGATGGTGCAATGACTGGAGGCCTTGCTTTTGAGGGGATTAATAATGCGGGACACGGGGATACCCAAATATTGGTGATTTTGAATGACAACGAAATGTCTATCAGTCCAAATGTGGGTGCTATATCCACTTATTTTACTCGACTAATTTCTAACCCCATATATAATCGTATTCGGAATGAAATCTGGAATTTATCTGGAAAACTTCCAATGGCCAAGAAAATCACGAGAACATTTTTGAAGAAGGTTGAAGAAAGCTTGAAAAGTCTCATCGTCCCTGGAATTCTTTTTGATGAATTAGGCTTCCGATACTTTGGTCCAATTAACGGACATGATCTGGATGAGGTCACTCATACATTAAAGAATATTAAGGATATTTCAACACCCGTATTATTACATGTCCTAACTAAAAAAGGCAAGGGAATGCATGTAGCTGAAGAAGATCCGGTCAAGTATCATGGAGTCAGTCCCAACGGCGGAGGTCCGAATAAAGTTGAACCAGATCCAGGAAACGAGAGTTTTCCTGCTCCCTCATTTCAATCAGTTTTTGGGTCTCTGGCCTGTGAAGTCTCCCGAAACCGAACTGATACAGTCTGTATTACTGCAGCAATGCGGGAAGGCACTGGTCTTGTTCCTTTCGCAGAGGAATTTCCTGGGCGGTTTTACGATGTTGGTATCGCGGAAGGACATGCTGTTACCTTTTCCGGTGGTCTAGCTACGCAAGGAATTCGTCCGATTATAGCGATTTATTCAACATTTTTGCAGAGAGCTTATGATCACTTGGTTCATGATGTTGCTACCCAGAAGCTGCCGGTAATATTTTGCATGGACCGTGCTGGAATTGTCGGTGAAGATGGTGCCACTCATCATGGGGTTTTAGACATTGCTTATCTTCGATGTGTCCAAGATCTTATTGTAACTGCTCCCAAAAATGGCAATGAATTCCGTCATCTGTTGTATACAGGTCTCAATCAGGCAGAGTTTCCTTTCACAATTCGATATCCAAAAGGCAGTTCTATTCAATTTGAAGAATTAGGACAGGCAGAATTACTTCCGATTGGATCCTGGGAAGTTTTAAAAACAGGAGCAGATGTTGTTCTCCTTTGTGTTGGCCCCTTGGTTTTCCATGCTTTGGATTCGAGTAAAATAATGAAGGAAAATGGCATCAATTGTGAAGTAGTGAACTGTCGATTTATTAAACCAATGGATAACGGTTATCTTCAAAATATATTGAAAAAATTTAAATATGTTATAACAATTGAAGAGGGCGTAGTGACAGGTGGATTTGGAGATGGGGTAGCTTCCTGGCTCTTGGAACGCGGTTTTAATGGTAAGTTAAAACGATTAGGATTGCCAGACAAATTTGTAGAACACGGCACACGAGATCAACTATTGCAATTGCATGGTTTGGATCGAGAGGGGATAACAACCGCTATTCAGGAATTGATACCGGAAGTTACTCCCTCATTAGATATTTGAACAATGAGCGCCCTCATTTTAGCTGTTTCAGGCTTAGCCTGTTTTGCTATAGGTTACCGTTTTTATTCTTCTTTTATTGAGAGAAAAATATTTTCTATAAGCGAGTATCAGGATAAAACTCCAACAGAGGAAAAGACACCAAAAATCCTGAAAAAAAGTGCTGAAATATTTTTAATAGATGCGATAAATGCTAATAGTTAACGGATAGGTGTTCTTATCTAAGGACTTTGCACTAATTTTTATTTAAGGGTAATTTAAGCATTACATTTTTTAAATACTGAAAAAATTGGAATAATGATATGAATAGTAAAATGGATTCATTCAAAATAAAGAAAAATAAATGGCAAAAGTCGGTAGAGTCTTCTTCTACCAGAGATTATAATTTTGATACTCTGAGCGGAGAACCGTTGGATATGCTTTATTATCCAACTTACCTTGATGAAAAGTACATCAAACAGTTGGGATTTCCCGGAGAGTACCCTTATACACGTGGGATTCATCCAAACCTTTATCGTGGTAGGCTATGGACAATGAGGCAGTTTTCCGGTTTCGGAACCCCGCAGAAAACGAATGAACGATTCCATTTTTTATTAAACCAGGGGCAGACCGGATTATCCGTTGCGTACGATATGCCGACGCTTATGGGTTATGATCCTGATCATCCCATTTCAGCAGGTGAAGTTGGTAAGTGCGGTGTAAATGTTGCATCCCTGAAAGATATGGAAATCCTGTTCGACGGAATTGATCTTGGTAAGATTTCAGTATCTCAAACTATCAATGGTCCCGCTGTCATTCTATTGGCATTTTATATTGCTTTAGCAGAGAAACAACAGGTACCATTGAATCAACTAACTGGTACATTGCAGAATGATATTTTGAAAGAATTTATTGCCCAAAAGGAATGGATTTTTCCACCGGAACCATCAATGAGAATCATAACGGATATGATGGGATTCTGTACAAAAAATATGCCTAAATTTAATACGATTTCTATCAGCGGATATCATATCCGGGAAGCGGGATCAACTGCTGCACAGGAGCTTGCTTTCACGTTGGCTGATGGCTTTACCTATGTCGAATATGCTGTGAAGGCGGGAATGGATATAGATTCTTTTGCGCCACGTCTTTCTTTTTTCTTTAACTCTCATCTTGATTTTTTTGAAGAGATTGCTAAATTCCGTGCCGCACGCCGAATTTGGGCAAAACGAATGAAGGACAAATATAACGCAAAAAATCCACGTTCATGGAAGCTTCGATTTCATACTCAGACTGCTGGATGTTCTCTCACCGCCCAGCAACCAGAGATAAACATTGCTCGAACAGCCTTTCAGGCTCTGGCGGGCGTGTTGGGTGGAACCCAATCTTTGCACACAAATTCTATGGATGAAACGCTTGCATTGCCTTCTGAAAAATCTGCTGAAATTGCACTTCGTACACAACAGTTAATAGCGTATGAAACAGGTGTTCCAAACGTGGTAGATCCCTTAGGTGGCGGATGGTTTATTGAGTCACTAACAGATAGGATGGAAGTATCTGCAGAAAAGTATTTTTTACAGATTGATGAATTAGGTGGTGTCATTCCCGCTATAGAACAGGGATTTTTTCAAGGGGAGATTTCGAAAGCTGCTTCTGAATATCAAGAAAAAGTAGATCAGAAACAGCGAATAGTGGTAGGTGTTAATGAATTTGTTAAGAAAGGTGAAAAGATTGAAATACCAATCTTGAAACTTGGGAAGGAATCTGAAGTAAATCAGACTAAAGCGATTGAGGAATTACGGAAGAAAAGAAATAATCAAAAAGTGAATGATGCTTTGGAAGATATTCGAGATGCTTGCTCCAGCGAGCGGAATATAATGGAACCGATTATCCGCGCAGCTAAAGCATATACCACATTAGGAGAAATTGTTCAAGAAATGAAAGATGTATTCGGAGAATGGCAGGAAACTACCGTAATATAATCATTACGTTGATGAACAGCATTTTAATTAATAAGGAGTATGTATTATGGATCGAAAGATCATACATGTTGTAGGTACTGGAACAATTGGAGAACCGCTCATCGGACTTCTTTGTGATTTTCAGGATCAATTGGGGATTGATGAAATAACATTTCACAAGTATTCAGCTTTAAATAGTGATCATTCCAAAGTAGTAGGGCTAATAAAAAGAGGGGGAAGATTATGCGTAGATTCTAACAAAGTTGATGATTTCAAAGCGTTAGACTTAGATCCTGATTTTGAAACTGAAGAAGCAATAAAACGGGCAACAGTTGTGATAGATTGTACCCCGAGAGGGATTGGCCATAAAAATAAGGAAAAATATTATCATAAATTTATGAAAGGTGGTAAGGGTTTTTTAGCCCAGGGGAGTGAGTCTGGGTTTGGGAAAAAATATGCGCGAAAAATAAATGATGCTACCTTGAATTCTGATGACCAGTTTATTCAAATTGTCTCTTGTAATACACATAACCTGTGTTGCATTACACATACGTTGGCATTGGATGGTGACCATGATAATTTAGAGGAAGGAAGATTCGTTTGTATTCGTAGAGCAAATGATATAAGTCAGTCCGGGAGTTTTATCCCCTCTCCTCAAGTAGGAAGTCATGGATCACCGAAATACGGTACACATCATGCTGAAGATGCAGCGGGACTTTTTCATACAATGGACATTGATTTAAATTTATTTTCTTCCGCTGTAAAAGTAAACAGCCAATATATGCATGTACTTTGGTTTACTTTAAGAGTGAAGGAACCTACTACTTTGGCAGCAGTATTGGAAAAGCTTTATGCAAATCCATACGTTGCAATGACTGAAAAAGATATGACGAGTACTGTGTTCTCATTTGGACGTGATCAGGGACATTATGGACGAATCTTAAATCAAACAGTTGTAATAGAGCAAACTTTGAATGTTAGGAATGATCATGAAATTACCGGATTTTGTTTTACTCCCCAGGATGGAAATTCAATATTAAGTAGTGTTGCAGCTGCAGAATGGTTTCTTTATCCTCATTCGTACGAAGATAAGATTCAATGTTTCTCCGAGTTTTTCTTTGATCATATTTAGTCAAATAATTAACACAGCCAACAGACAATAGATCAGTTACCTGTCTCAAAGAGTACTAAAAAATGAATTCATATGATCTTATAACAAAGTTTCGAAACCATCTTGACAAAGCTGGCTTGATCCAATCCGGTCAGCATGTCGTTGTAGCTGTTTCAGGCGGAATGGATTCCATGTGCTTACTTTTTTTAGTCAATGAGCTCAAAGATGAGTTTGGTTTCCAGATCACGGTTGGACATATCAACCACCAGCTGAGAACTGATTCGAAAAGAGATGAAGCTTTTGTTAAAATGACTTGTGCAAAGATTGGTTTTCCAATTATTACAAAAAAATTAAATCCCTCTACACGAGCAAAAGGGGAGAGTTGGGAGGCTTGGGCCAGGATTCGACGATATCAAAAACTGGAGGCAATTCGAAAAGAAGTACAAGCAGATGTAATTATTACTGCTCATCATGGGAATGATCAGATAGAAACAATTCTCATGCGAATGGGAGAGGGAAGTGGAATTAGGGGGCTTCAGGGAATTCATGAGAAATTTGGTTTCGTTGTGCGACCACTATTACCTTTTTCCCGGAGGGATATTACTTCTTTTATTGAGAAAAATAATATTCAATTTATTGAGGATAAAACAAATCGGGATAGAACCATTCCACGGAATGCAATCCGTCATGAAATTGTTCGCCCATGGGAAAAACTCAATCCAAACCTGATTCCTGCTTTTGAGAAAATGTGTGAATTTTCGAGAGAATCTGATGAAGTAGTTACGTTTGCTTGTAAGGAAGTTTACGAAAAGGTGGTAAGAAAAGATTTTGAAGGTATTATACATTTGAATAAAATGATTTTTAATGGGTTGCCCATTCTTTTGCGAGTGAACATTATTCAGAAAATTATTGGAGATGAAAAAAGATCATGGCGGCGTCACCAGTGGGAAGGATTAAAACATTTCCTTGTCCACGCTAAAACTGGACAGAAATTTCTCCTCCCGATGAAATGGATATTGTTGAATGACCGTCAATCCCTGATATTGAAACAAAATCAGAAAAAACAAAAATTAAGTCACAACGTTCATCCTGCAGATATTACCGATTGTGGTGATTTCTATTTTAAATGGGAATGGGTTCAAGATTATTGTTCCCCGAACAATACCCCATGGAAAGAAGTAGTGGATGGAAACGAAATTAAAAACCAAAATCTTGTAATCCGTTCGTGGGTACCTGGGGATACGTTTATACCCTTGGGGATGAATGGACATAAAAAGATAAGTGATTTTCTCATCGATGAAAAAATAGATCGGTTTTACAAAGATAATCAATTTGTACTTACAGCAAATGATGAAATTATTTGGGTCTGCGGTCATCGGATTAGCAACCAAGTTAAAGTTACATCCAAAACAACCGATTTGGCGGAAATCTCAATTATTCAAAAGAATACTAAATGATAGAAGGTACCGATTACAGGCTGACACCCTTATTATCTGAAGATGAAATCCAGGATAAAATCAGGAAAATTGGACAAAATCTTTCTGGCCGTTTCAAGAATGAAGTACCGATCTTTATCGGTGTATTAAACGGAAGTTTCATCTTTTTGGCGGATTTGCTGAGGACTATGACTATCAATTGTGAAATGGACTTTATAAAACTGAACAGTTATTCCGATGATAAACCTTCAGGGACTATTCGGTTGTTGAAGGATATTTCGGCTGATATCACAGGACGTCATGTAGTAGTAGTCGAAGATATAGTTGATTCAGGTTTCACCGTGCAGTTTCTAAAAGAAAGGATGGAAGGAGCAAAGCCTCAATCCCTTATTTTTGTTTCCCTTCTGTTGAAACCTGAAATTGTAAAACTGGATTTCCCAATCGATATCGTGGGGTTTGAAATTCCGCCTGATTTTGTAGTAGGTTACGGGTTGGATTATGACCAAAAATTCCGTTATTTACCAGCTATTTACAGGTTTGAAAAATTGTGATTGAATATGAATAAAAAATATTTTTCCGAGAATCTGAATAAAAATACACCCCAAAAAGGGAATAGAAAACCAGGAGACTCACCTAAAAATCTCAGGAAGAAATCTAAAGATCCATTGAATAGTTTTCAATGGAAACGAGCTGGAAAAACATCTCTGATATGGGTACTGATTATAGTAGCTGCTATTTTTCTTTCGAATCTTTTTACGGAGGGATCTCGTAAGGAAACAGAAATCGATTATTTTAAATACAAAGAATTTTTAGAGGACAGACTAATAAGTAAAGCGGATGTCATCGTAAACATTTTCCATGGAGAATTAAATACACCGCAGACAATTATCTCAGGCACAGGGAATCAGATTGCTGTTAGTCGTTTTCGCGTCGTTCTCCCATTTGTTGATAAAGATGTTATGGCTGAATGGAATCAATATGGTGTTGAATATAGTTTTAAGGAGCAGAGTATTGATTGGACTGGCTATTTGATAAATATGCTACCATGGATTCTTTTAATTGCTTTTTGGCTTTTTATAATGAGACGAATGCAGGGTGGAGCAGGTGGAATAAAAAATGTATTTAGTTTCGGTAAGAGTCGTGCGAAGATCTGGGATTCAAATATGCCGAAGGTGACATTTGGTGATGTTGCTGGCTGTGTGGAAGCCAAAGAAGAGTTGAAAGAAGTTATCGCTTATTTAAAGCATCCAAAACGGTTTCAAAAATTAGGAGCGGAAATTCCCAAAGGAGTATTGCTCGTAGGACCACCAGGGACTGGCAAAACCTTATTAGCAAGGGCTGTTGCGGGCGAAGCGAATGTACCTTTTTTCAGTCTAAGCGGCGCAGATTTTGTAGAAATGTTTGTAGGCGTAGGAGCTTCCAGGGTAAGAGATTTATTTGACCAGGCAAAGAAGAATTCTCCCTGTATTGTTTTTATAGATGAATTGGACGCGGTTGGCCGGCAGCGGGGTGCAGGACTTGGGGGTGGACATGATGAACGAGAACAGACACTCAATGCGCTATTGGTAGAACTGGACGGATTCGAGCCTAACCAAAATATCATCGTTATTACAGCAACGAATCGTCCTGATGTGCTTGACTCTGCATTGTTGCGCCCGGGTCGGTTTGACAGGCATGTAGTCGTAGATATCCCTGACTTGAAAGGAAGATTGGGAATTCTGAAGGTGCATACAAAAAAGATACTGATGAATAAACGAAACGTGAAGTTGGATGTTCTTGCTAAAGGTACTCCCGGGATGGTGGGTGCTGACTTGGCCAACGTTGTGAATGAGGCGGCTCTGCTAGCAGCTCGGAAGAGAAAAAAAACCGTAGAAATGATAGATTTTGAGGAAGCGGTTGATAAGGTGATGATGGGAGTACAAAGAAAAAGTATGATTTTGTCTGAAGAAGAGAAAAAACTGACAGCGTACCACGAAGCAGGGCATGCTCTTGTAGCATCGGTAACAGAGGGTGCAGACCCGGTTCATAAGGTTTCAATTATTCCTCGGGGTCGAGCTCTTGGAATGACCATGCAACTGCCTATTGATGAAAAACACGGTTATGCAAAAAAATATATTGAAGGGCGACTTTCTATAATGATGGGTGGCAGGGCAGCAGAAGAATTAATTTTTAATGAACTGACAACCGGGGCAGGAAATGATTTAGAGCAGGCAACCTCTATTGCACGGAAAATGGTTTGTGAGTGGGGAATGAGTGAACTTTTGGGTCCGTTAACTTATGGAAAAAAGAATGAAGAAATATTCCTTGGCAGAGAGATACAAACTCACAGGGATTTCAGTGAGGTTACGGCACGTATGATTGATGAAGAAGTGGTACGAATTATAAGAAAAGCTCAGAAGACTGCTAAATTGATCTTAAAGGAGAAAGTAAACATATTACACAGGATGGCTAAAGAGCTGCTTAAATATGAAACAATTGATGAACGGGACATTAAAAAAATTCTGGATGGAAAAACGATTGTACGGCGGAATAACAAAAAGCCAACGCAAACCCGAAAAAAATCTCACATAAAATCCTCCACTAAACCTAAAACAAAAAGTGCTTCTTAATTGGTTTTACGATTCCCGTCAGGCAATTTCTCATGAATGCACCTCGTTTCAACCAGTGGATACGAGAAGAAAATCCCGCTACATTGATAATGGGAATTCTGAATGTGACCCCAGATTCCTTTAGTGATGGAGGGATGTATTGTGATGCAACACAGGCCATTGACTTTGCACTTCAAATGGCAGAAGAGGGAGCAGATATTATTGATGTGGGAGGTGAATCTACCCGACCAGGAGCAAAAACTGTTGAGCTACAAAAAGAATGTGACCGTATTTTACCGGTTATTGAGGGAATTAGAACCAAATCGGATATTCTGATTTCCATTGACACATATAAATCAGAAGTTGCCCGGCAATCTATTGCGACAGGAGCCGGCATGGTCAATGATATAAGTGGTATGACTTTTGATCCAAATATGGTTGATGTAATCAAAGATTCCGGATTGCCGGTGGTTATAATGCATATAAAAGGGACTCCAAAAAATATGCAGAAAAATCCCTATTATGAGGACCTAATGCAGGAGTTAACGGAATATTTTGAGGAACGGAAAAAATTTGCCAGAGCTAAAGGAATTTTGGATCAGCAGATCATTTTGGACCCTGGGATTGGATTCGGTAAGCGTCTACAGGATAATTTTCAGCTTTTAAGAGAGTTAAAGAAAATTGTGGATATGGGATTTCCAGTTTTGATAGGGCCATCAAGAAAATCTTTTATTGGACTCACTCTTGATCTTCCTGTTGACCAGAGGTTAGAAGGAACAGCGGCAGCGGTTACTACCGGCATATTAAAGGGGGCTCGGATTGTCCGTGTTCACGATGTTAAAGCAATGAAACGGGTCGCTTTAATTACAGATTCAATCCGTGGAATAGCATAAATAGCAGATATTGTTCACCTCTTGAAATTTACTTTTTAATCATTAATTTCTTTTTGGAATGAACCTGTTTAAAATTGGATTTCTTACTGTTACATTAGTCGATGTTGTCGATTTGTTAATTGTCAGTTGGATTTTCTATACCGTTTACCAATATTTCAAAGGTACCCGTGCAGGCCAGATGCTGGTGGGACTGATTATTTTGCTTATTGCTTCATTTCTCTCCAATGCCGTTGGGTTAAGTGCAACCTCTTGGTTGGTTAACCGGTTTCAAACGGTCTGGGTTGTAGCCTTCGTCATTTTGTTTCAACCAGAAATTCGGAGATTACTTATTTATGTTGGCCAACATCGTTTTTTCCAGAAAATATTTCGGATGGGGAGTTCTCAGACTATTGAAGCAATTATAGAAACAATCAATGAACTCCGAAACCGTTCATGGGGTGCGCTTGTCGTGATTCAACGGGAGACAGGACTGAGGAGCTATAAGGAAGCGGGGATGCCCTTAACAGCTGAAGTTACAGCTCCCCTTCTTATATCGTTGTTCAATCCAACTTCTCCTCTCCATGATGGCGCTGTTATTATTCAAAACGATATAATTGAAGCAGCTGCATGCATTCTGCCATTAACCGAAAGTACCTCAATTACTCCTGATATGGGCACCCGCCATAGAGCTGCTTTGGGACTTTCAGAAGAAACCGATGCTATTATCATTGTAGTTTCCGAAGAGACAAAAAAAGTATCTGTTGCAGAGAATGGTCGATTTGTCAATATTGAGAAGGATGAAATGGCTTTACGCCGGTACTTTAACGAGCAGTTATTTATTTCATCAGGTGACTAATAAGTTTTTAAGATGAAATAGTGTTCAGACTCAAGTACAATTAATTCTAATTATTCAATTCCCAATAATTCAATTTCGAATATTAAGGTTGTGTTTGGTCCGATTTTCGGACCTTTACCACGAGCGCCATATGCTAGGTTTGAAGGTATATATAATTCCCATTTATCACCTACTTGCATAAGTTGAAGAGCCTCTGTCCAGCCTTTTATTACTTGTTTCAGTCCAAATGTTGCTGGCTCTCCTCGTTCCACTGAACTATCAAATACAGTACCGTCAAGCAATTTACCTGTATAATGAACTTTTACTTTGTCAGTTACTTTGGGTGTGTTTCCATCTCCATTATTTAGGACTTTATATTGCAATCCACTTGGTAAGACGATAACTCCTTCTTTTGTAGAGTTTTCAGCAAGAAATTTTTCACCGCCCACTTTGTTTTCTTCAAGCTGTTGTTTTCTTAATTCGTCCTGTTTTGAGCGAAGTTCCTGACGATAGTTTTGGGTAACTATTCGCACTTCAGGATCTTCCAGCAGTGGAGTACTTTTTGTGTAAGCATCATCAAAACCCTGAGCGAAAACGTCAGGGTTTACCTCCACACTCTGTGTTTGAAAATTTCCCCCAATTTCCATTCCAATGCTATAGCTAATGGAATCTTTCTTTGTTTCGAGTGTTGCCACATTTTTTTTTGTCGGTTTCGAACAGGTGATCATAGATAAAAGAATCAGCCCAAGGCATATAAATTTCATAAAATTTCCTTCATTTCGGTGGGTTTTAATAGCTGGATGTTAAAAAATTGACTTTACAGGTAAAACTGTTGAATAAATCAAGAAATGATGTGTACGAACTTTCTATTTGAACCCTTCTTACCGTATTTTACAATACCACTGGCAATTGCAAATAAGGTATCATCGTTCGCCCGTTTTACATTCTTTCCGGGATGAATTTTTGTTCCTCGTTGTTTGAGAATGATTCCCCCAGCAAGAATTTTTTGTCCGTCAGCAACTTTTACTCCCAAGCGTTTTGCATTTGAATCTCTACCATTCCTTGAGCTACCTTGTCCTTTTTTATGGGCCATAATTACTATTTCCCCTCTTTCATTGTTTCTGGTTTCTCTTTTTTGGCTTTTGTTGGTGCTTTCTTAGTGGTACCTGTCGTTGCTTTGATTTTTGTTATTTCAATAAGAGTGTACCCCTGTCGATGACCATTTTTGCGTTGATAGCCTTTTCGCCTTTTTTTCTTATAAATTAGAATTTTTCTCTCCCTGCCATGTTCAAGTATTGTAGCATTAATATTTACTCCCTTAAGTGTGGGAGTTCCAACTTTCACTGATTTTCCATTATCAGTTAAAAGAACCTTGTCAAAACTGACGTTCCCCCCAGCATTTTTGTCCAAACTGGCTACTTTCAGTTTTGCTCCTTCTGATACTTTGTATTGTTTTCCTGCTATATCAACAATTGCGTACATTTATTCCTCCTAAAAAGCCAGCAAATTTAATTGAGTCAGGAATCTTTTCCAAGTGGTAGTTTATCAGTGATATCTATACCGTCTTTCACTGTAAAAAACCGGAATTCATCCCGGCGTATCTTTGGATCTTCTTCGATTTTCAGATGTACAAAATTTTGCCACATTAGACCACGCAGAGCTTTTTTCTTTTGTTCCTTAAAAAATTGATAATTTTTTGGATGAAGGCGTAATTGTAATCGTAATGCCTGTTTTTTTGTTTTATATCTTCTCAACCAATGATCAATTCGAGTGATCAAAGTATCTTTGGAAATAATCCGGCCTGAGCCTCTGCATGTAGGACAGTCATCACTCATGGTATCTAAAATACTAAGGCGTATTCTTTGACGAGTCATTTCCAGTAACCCAAAATCGGAAATAGGAGAGACTGCTACTTTTGCTCTATCTCTCTTAAGTTCTTTCCGCAGTTCGTAGTATACTTTTCGTTTGTTTTCTTCTTTTTCCATATCAATAAAATCTATAACGATTAGACCTGAGAGATCTCTCAGCCTGAGTTGTCTGGCAACCTCTCTCGCAGCTTCAATATTGATTTTAAAAGAATTTTCCTCATGGAGCTTTTTCCCAATGAAACGACCACTATTTACATCAACAACTACCATAGCTTCAGTTTTTTCTATAATTAAATAGGCACCACTTTTGAGCCATACCTTCGGTCGAAGTAATTTCGCTATTTCATCTTCAATCCCCATACTTTCGAAAATCGGCATTTTAATTTTAAATGGTTCAAGTTTGGAGGTCAGGTTGGGAGATACTTCATCAAGGTAAGATTGCAATTTTCGGTATAACTTTTTTGAATCTATAATAATTTTCTCAATATCGGGTGTCAACAAATCACGAATAATGCTGGATGCGGTTTCAAGATCCTGATAAATCAAGGCAGGTGCTTTAATTTTTTTAGATTTTTGATCCATTTTTATCCAGTTCTTCATCAACATTTGGTAGTCATTACGGATTGTTTCTTCAGTTTTTCCTTCAGCAACTGTTCGGATGATTATTCCAAATCCTTTTTCTTTGAGATTTGTTATGATTTTTTTCAGCCGTCTTCTTTCATATTTGTCCCATATTTTTTTGGAAATGCCGATGTAATTTGTCCCAGGGACAAGTACAAGTAATCTTCCAGGGAATGCGACTTCTGTCGTCACGCGAGGTCCTTTAGATGCAAATGCTTCTTTAATCACTTGGACAAAAATATTTTGTCCGGTTTGGAGATCGACACTTATGTCTCCGTTTCTACTTGGTTTCTTTTTTGAATTTGATGGTTTTCCATTAGTGGGATCAATGTCTTCAAGGAGGTAATCACCATTGTGGATTTCCGAAAATGGGAGAAAGGCATTAACCTCATCACCAATATCTACAAAGGCAGCTTGCATCCCAGGAATCACATTTTCCACTTTTCCTTTGTAGATGTTACCCACTGTGCGTTGTTGTCCTTGTTTTTCCAGATAGAGCTCAACCAATTTGTCATCTTCAAGGATAGCAATGCGGGTTTCCCCCATACTTTCGTTAATATAAATTTCTTTTTTCATAATATACCCTGTACGTAATCCATGCTCTCATGATCACATGAATGCTATATAGGACAAACACACCTATCTGCTTCTAATTTCAGGTAGACAGTTTGTTCCTGACTTCTTTATTTTACTTGTGAGAGGGTACCTTGAAGGAGGGAAAAATTTTTATGAAACAATCTTAGTTTCAAAATCTTGATTCGGATAAAAAAGGTTTATTGTTGTCCTTCAGAAACCCTATTCACTGGCAGGAAACATAAGGATATTATACAATCTTTTCAAGAAATTTGTTTTATTGAGTGGATTAAGGTATTGTTTGCATATATGTTTGAATAATGGAAGGAAATAAACCGAACAATTGATAAGTTTCCATTCATGAATTTTGAACAAAATCTTGCTGTGGAGGCTTCCCGGGAAGCCGGCACCTGTATTCTTAACTATTACAAAGCGGATTACGAAATAAGAAATAAGAGCTATCATAATCCCGTAACCACTGCGGATCATGCCGCAAATGATAAACTCAAAGAAATTTTATTAGGTGAATGTCCGGATTATGGTTGGCTTTCGGAAGAAACAGTAGATTCACCAGACCGTCTGGACAAAGAGTATATCTGGATTGTGGATCCGCTTGATGGGACAAAGGAGTTTATCGAAGGAGTTCCGCATTTTGTGGTGAGTATTGCACTTGTGAAAAATGAAGAGCCCATTATTGGTGTGCTGTATAATCCAGTGACGGAAGAACTGTTTACAGCAGAAAGAGGAAAAGGTGCATTTCTGAATGGTGACCAAATTTACTGTGTTTCAAAAGGGAGCGTTGAAGAAATGGTTATCTTGAACAGCCGGAGTGAAACCCGGCGTGGTTTGTGGCAGCCGTATAAGGATGTATTTAAAGAACTGCGACCCATAGGCAGTGTGGCATACAAATTGGGGGTGACAGCAGCCGGGAAAGCGGATATTTTTGCATCCCTGCGCCCGAAAAATGAATGGGATATTTGTGCAGGACACTGTATTATCTCTGAAGCTGGCGGGATGCTTATTGATTTGAACGGGAATCCCGTGAAGTATAACCAGGAAAAAACGCTTATTACTCCCGGGCTGGTTGCAGGTCATCCCGCTGCAGTGGAAAAAACCATAAAAACATTAACTATTGAGCAGGACAAATGAGTGAAATAAAATATCCTGATGGAGCGATTCCATGCCTTGATAAAGGATTTATCCGTTTGGTGGACAGTATGGGAAGCGATGGTGCTATTGTGCAAGCGGCACGAGTGAGTTACGGCAGGGGAACCACCAAAGTCACCCGAGACAAGGGGCTAATCCGGTATTTGCTAAGGCATCGGCATTCTACTCCCTTCGAAATGGTGGAACTGAAATTCCATGCCAAGATGCCCATTTTTGTTGCCCGGCAATGGGTTCGGCACCGAACAGCGAATATCAATGAATACAGTCTTCGCTATTCGGAAGCTAGAGATGATTTTTATATCCCCAAAAAAGAAGATATTCATTTTCAGAGCAAGTTTAATAAACAGGGACGGGATGCTGACGAAGTTCCGGATGCACTGAAAGAAAAAGTAATTCAGTATTTTACGGAGATGTCTGAAAATAGTTTTGACATATACCAGAACTTGAATGAAGCGGGGATTGCCCGGGAGTTGGCGCGTGCTATCTTGCCTGTGAATCTCTACACGGAATGGTACTGGAAGAACGATCTTCACAATACCTTTCACTTCCTTAAACTCCGGATGGATACCCATGCCCAATATGAGATTCGTGTCTTCGCCGAAGGCATGGCGAAATTTGTCAAACAGATAGCTCCAATTGCGTATGAAGCATTTGAAGATTATGTGTTGAATGGAATGTATCTCTCAAGCATTGAAAAAAGCGTTCTTACAAAAAAAATACCGCATCATATCACAAAAGAGATTTATGATGATATTGTGTATCGGATTGTTGCCAGTATGAATGCCACCAAGCCACGGACTGAGAATGAATTATATGTCCTTTATCAAGAAACTGGAGGTTGTGATAGCAAAGAGGATTTTGAGATCAAATGGAATGCGGGAAATATTGAGACCGGCAACGTTTTCGAACTGCGGGAGTTTAAAGCAAAATTTAAGGATATATTTATCTAGCGATAATTGTCCACTTAATTTACTTACGTTTATATTGTAAGAAATCATGGGAGGAAATAAATCAAACAAAGGCCATTATAAACGGTTAAGAGATCGGTTTATGAGCGGAGGGCTGGACGGATTCCACGATTATGAAGTAGTGGAATTACTCCTGACTTTCGCTGGCCGGAAGGATGTAAAGCAATCGGCCAAGGGCGCAATTAAAAAATTCGGATCTCTTAAAGCTGTTCTGGAAGCTGATCCAATAGATTTGAAAGAAATAAAAGGTATTGGTGACAATAATGTTTTTGGACTTAAAATTGCCCAGGCAGTCGCTCGTCGTTATCTGGCTGATAGAGTTATAGATAAAGATTTCATTCGCTCATCCGATGAAGTGTTGGATTATCTACAGCACAACCTTAGGGATAAAAACAGGGAGGTGTTTTTGGTAATTTATTTAAATGGTCGAAACCAGATTCTGAAATTGGAAGAACTCTTTAAAGGCACACTTTCCACTTCAGCTGTTTATCCAAGGGAGGTAGTGAAGCGTGCTTTAGATAATAATGCGGCTGCTATAGTATTAGTCCATAATCATCCAAGCGGGAATTCTACCCCCAGCCAGGATGATCTCGCCATTACCAAAAAATTGAAAGAAGCAACTCAATCCATCGATGTATCTGTTCATGATCATCTAATTATTGCTGGGAATGATGTGTATTCTTTCGCTGACCATGGTATTTTGTAAAATGACAATTATCTTAATTTTCAGATTATATTGCTAAAGTACTTCTGCCAAGGATAAATTTTCTTTTATTTTTTCATCTATCAAGACAATAAATGGCAACACGTCAGTATACAAGCGGTAATCTCCAACGGAAAGCAGATTTCTGTGTCACCTATATTCCTGCCAAGTCCGGCAAAATTATAACGACAATACATTCTAAAACTGCAGTTTTACATGAATCGAAACTACATGATATCTGCAGTACTACGTTATCCGACTTACATATCAGCCATGGCCGGTTAGAGGTTACCGATACCGGCGGGCAGTATTTTGTTCTTCAAGCACGGATTGAAGCCGTCGTAAAAGCAGCTAATCCCAAAACTATGGCTGAATCACTTCCAGAGTTTAAGAAACATGCTCAGTACAAATCGAAAGCGGATCGTTTCCGGAGGAGTCGTCTGTATCTCCCAGGGAACCAGGCCAAGCTCATGCTGAATGCGGGCATCCATAAACCTGATGCCATTATCCTGGATCTTGAAGATTCAGTGGTGCCATCTGAAAAAAATACTGCCCGACTTATTGTCCGCAATGCATTGCAGACGCTGGACTTTTTCGGTGCGGAACGAATGGTACGCATTAACCAGGGGAAAACCGGCCTGAAAGATCTGGAAGCAGTGATTCCTCATAATGTGCATCTTATTCTTGTCCCTAAAGTAGAAACGGCAAAGCAGTTAATTGAAGTGGACGAAAAAATTCAGGCCATCCGAAAAGACTGTGGCAGAAAAGAACCGGTATTTCTCATGCCCATCCTGGAGAGTGCATCCGGGATTCTGAATTCACTGGAAATCGCCAAAGCCAGCAAAAACAATGTGGCCATTGCCATCGGATTAGAGGATTATACTGCGGATATCGGTGTAGAGCGCACCAAGCAAGGTCGTGAATCACTCTTTGCACGAAGCCAGGTGGTAAATGCTGCCCGGTCGGCTGGCATACAGGCCATTGACACCGTGTTCAGCGATGTGAATGATGAAGATGCCCTAAGAGAATCGGTGAGAGAAGCAAAAGAAATAGGATTTGATGGAAAAGGATGTATCCATCCCCGGCAGATCAAGCCTATTCATGAAGAGTTTGCACCAACAGAACCTGAAATTGAAAAAGCCAAAAAGATTGTCCGAGCATTTGATGAAGCGGAGGCTAAAGGGCTGGGAGTGGTTTCTCTCGGTAGTGAAATGATTGATCCTCCCGTAGTCAAACGAGCACAAAATACCATAAACCTGGCAGTGGCAACGGGTCTTGTACCAAAAAACTGGAAACGAAAATAAGGTGGCATGGGACAAAAGCTGAAACTTGTTAAGAATGCTGCCGGCCGTAAAGTACCTACTCTGGTAAATGGTGTTAAAGCGATTCCATTTAAGGGAGTCGGCAGGTACTCGCCCAAAGGCGTAAAAGCGGCACCCCCTATCCGCAGTTGCAATGACTATCCGTCTTCAGGGAATAAAGTGGTAGGCTCCCTGAAAGAAGCCCTTAAGAAATGCGGTGTCAAAAATGGCATGACCATTTCTAACCACCATCATTTTCGTAATGGTGACCTGATGATGAATCAGGTATTTGATACAGCAGCTAAAATGGGCATAAAGAATTTACGATGGTTCCCATCTGCATCCTTTCCCTGTCATGAACCCATGATCAAGCATATGGAAAGTGGAGTTATTCACCATATAGAGGGTTCTTTAAATGGACCGTTGGGCAATTATGCATCTGATGGAAAGATGAAAGGACTGGCAGTTTTACGATCACATGGCGGACGATGGCAGGCGATCCAGGATGGTGAAGTGCACATAGATATCGCTATTATCGCTGCTCCTACAGCAGATCCGTTTGGAAACTGCACAGGCGACCGGGGTCCCTCTGCCTGTGGACTCTTGGGTTTTGGGCTGGCAGATTCACTTTATGCAGACCATGTGGTTGTGGTGACCGATAACCTGGTGGACTTCCCCTGCGTGCCCTGGCAGATCCAGGGGAATAATGTTGATCACGTAGTAGTTCTGGATAAAGTAGGCGAACCGGAGAAAATTGTGTCCGGTACCACGCAAATTACTAAATCTCCTGACAGACTGTTTATTGCAGAACTCACTGCCAAATTTGTAAAAGCAGCCGGCATTATGCAGGATGGTTTTAGCTTCCAAGCTGGCGCCGGTGGTACAGCTCTGGCATTTGCCATTTATCTCCGTGAACTGATGAAAGAAGCCGGCGTAAAGGCACGTTTTATCCGGGGAGGATCTACAAAATATCTGGTGGAAATGCTGGAAGAAGGATTAACAGATTTTATTTTGGATGGACAGACATTTGACCTGGAAGGTGTACGGTCTATGCGGGAAAATTCAGGGCATATCAATACTTCACCTTTTACCAGTTATAACTGGCATGGGAAGGGGAATTTTGCATCCATTCTGGATGCTGTTGTCCTGGGTGCTACTGAAGTGGATGTCAACTTTAATGCCAATGTGGTGACCCATTCAGATGGACAGATGCTCCATGGGATCGGTGGCTGGCAGAACTGCCTCTTCAGTAAATGCACCATACTACCTATTCCTTCCTTCAGGAATAGAATCCCTATCATTGTAGATGAAGTAACTACCCTGGTGGGTCCTGGAGAACTCATAGATGTGATTGTCACAGAACGTGGAATTGCGATTAATCCAAAGCGTGAAGATTTGATTAAAGCCACTAAAAAAAGCGGTCTGCCTATTCGGAAAATTGAAGAAATAAAAGAAGAAGTAGATGATCTGGTAGGTGCGCCTCTGGACAAACCGGAATTTACAGACGAGGTGGTTGGAGTCGTCAAATGGGTAGACGGAACCGTTATTGACAGCATACATAAAGTCAAACAATAATAGGGTAATATTATGAAAGACAAAGTACTGGAAATCTGGCCCGAAATCAACTGGATCAAAGATGATAACCTGCGTTCAAAAACGCTGGATGCCTGGGTATATGCTATTGAACAGAGTTCATTAGAACCAAAGGACCTGGAAGAGATACCATTTTCCCTCCTTATCAAGGATTGTAATGTATCGTTTATGAACCATAAACGAACCTGCGTTCAGTTGGCTGTAGATATTGCAAAAAAGATGGTGGATAATTTTGGTGATGAAATCAAGGTAGATATGGACATCATGATCTCCGGTGCCATTCTTATTGATGTAGGCAAATTACTGGAGTATGAAATGGTTGATGGGAAGCTCTCTACCAGCAGTTACGGCAAAATGGTTCGGCATCCATTCAGTGGTGTAGCCATTGCTGCACGCTTTGATCTTCCTCCCGGAGTACAGCATATTATCGGGACTCATTCTAAAGAAGGGGATCTGGGAAAGCGGACGGTGGAATCTATTATTGTGCATCATGCCGACTTTGTCTCTTTTGAGCCTTTTAAAGCATAATATCTTTCCCTATGCCTCAGACCTTAATTGAGAAAATTGTACAGAAACATGCAGTTGGCCTAGAACCGGGTCATATTATTCAATCTGGAGATTTTATCTCTATCCAGCCTGCACATGTCATGACCCATGATAACACTGGTGCTGTTATGGGAAAGTTTAAGGCAATTGGTGCCACAAAAATGGATAATCCTTCTCAGCCGGTCTTTGCACTTGATCATAATGTGCAGGATACATCTGAAGCCAATCTGAAAAAATATGCAGGCATAGAATTATTTGCGAAAGACATGGGAGTCGATTTTTATCCTGCTGGAAGGGGCATCGGCCATCAGATAATGTGCGAAGAAGGATATGCGTTTTCCGGGGGCATGATGGTTGCGTCAGATAGTCACTCCAATATGTATGGAGGACTGGGGTGCCTGGGGACTCCTGTGGTTCGCACAGATGCAGCTGCGCTTTGGGCAACGGGACAAACCTGGTGGCAGGTTCCACCCATTGCAAAAGTGGAACTTTCTGGAGTACTTAAAAGAGGTGTTAGCGGAAAAGATGTCATCCTTGCCATCTGTGGATATTTCAATAATGACGAAGCATTGAATCACGCACTGGAATTTTCAGGTGATGGTATCGCTCAGCTTTCCATTGATCAACGTTTGACAATTTCTAATATGACCACAGAATGGGGCGCCCTGGCCGGGATATTCCCCATTGATGATATAACAATAAACTGGCTGAAAAACCGAGCCGGTTTTGTATCGGAGCGTGGGCTTTCAGGGGTTCCCTCCGATGAAAATTCCGATGTTCATCCCAGAATCAACCTCAATCGAATTGATGAGCTTGTTGCTGATACCCCAAAAGCTGACGCAGATGTCTACTATGCACGGTCATTTACTATTGATCTTGGTTCAATTCAGCCATTTATTGCTGGGCCGGATAACCTAAAAACCACCATGACTATTTCTGAAGCTTCAGAAAAGAAAATGAAAATTGATAAGGCTTACCTGGTTTCATGCGTGAATTCCAGGGTGGAAGATCTGTCACAGGCTGCAGATGCCGTCAACGGAAATCAGGTAGCCAATGGGGTTGAGTTTTACGTTGCAGCAGCATCCAGTGAAGTGCAGGCAGAAAGCGAAAAAAGAGGGGACTGGCAGAAACTGAAAGATGCAGGAGCCATCACCCTTCCGCCAGGCTGCGGAATGTGTATTGGGCTTGGCATGGGGCTTCTTGAAGAAAACGAAGTTGGGATTTCCGCCACAAACCGAAACTTTAAAGGCCGAATGGGTGATAAAACAGCTAAAGCCTACCTGGCATCACCAGCGGTAGTGGCCACATCTGCTATTACGGGACAAATTTCTTCACCTTCCACGTATGACAACACACAGCCAGTAGGGGAAATGCATATTCATCCCAAGCCGTCTACCGAGACCTCTACCGTAAAAATATTAGATGGATTTCCGGAAGAACTTACAGGTGAGCTCATTTTCTGTTATCAGGACAATCTCAATACCGATGGTATTTACCCTGGGAAATACACCTATATTGATGATTTCACACCAGAACAGCAGGCTGAAGTGGTAATGGAAAATTATGATCCACAATTTGGCAAACTGGTTAAAGAAGGCGATTTCCTGGTTGGAGGTTATAATTTTGGAAGTGGTTCTTCCCGTGAACAGGCGGCCACTGCGTTGAAATATCGCGGGATTAAACTTGTATTAGCCGGTTCGTTTTCAGAAACCTACAAGCGGAATGCTATCAATAACGGTTTTCTGGTTCTGGAGGCGCCAGAACTGGTAAATGACTTGAAAGATACGTTTGGTACGGAAAAATTAACACAAAATATTGGAATAGATGCCGTAATCGATTTTTCGGCATCTGTGATAGGCATAAATGATACAGAATATCCCCTGCCGCCCGTTGGGACTGCAGCACAGGAAATGATCGTCACTGGAGGATTGGAGAATTGGGTAAAAGAAAGGATTTAGGATGGAGAGGAGAGATTTTATTAAAACTGGACTTGTAACAGCTGCAGCACCCACTTTGATTCTGGCAGATATTGAAACGATCAAACGGTCAAGAAAACCAATGGCAATTTCCACATGGAATCATGGGATTAATGCCAATGAAGAAGCCATGAAAGTGTTACTTTCTGAAGGCAGTGCTTTGGATGCAGTTGAGGCCGGTGTAAAAATATCTGAAGCTGATCCAGCTATTCAATCTGTAGGTTTCGGAGGCAGACCAGACGGGGATGGGCACGTAACTTTGGATGCCAGCATTATGGATTCAAAGGGAAATGCTGGATCTGTAGCATATCTTCAGAATATTAAACATCCGGTTTCAGTGGCACGGAAAGTAATGGAAGAAACGGATCATGTAATGCTGGTAGGAAATGGAGCGAAGAACTTTGCCATTTCTCACGGATTCAAGGAAGAAAATTTACTGACTGAAGAATCCCGTACATCCTGGCTGAAATGGAAGAAAAATCGCCGTAAAAAGGATGATTTTGGTCCAAATGATGATCACGATACAATCAGCTTATTGGCCCAGGATTTAGAGGGGAATATTGCTGGTGCGTGTACTACCAGCGGTCTCGCATTTAAGATCCCTGGCCGGGTAGGAGACAGCCCTATCATCGGTGCTGGGTTATACGTTGATAATGAAATCGGGGCTGCAGGAGCAACAGGCCGTGGAGAAGAGGTGATAAAGGTAGCAGGAAGTTTTCTGGTAGTGGAACTGATGCGCCAAGGCTATACTCCCCAAGATGCCTGTAAGGAAGCATTGGGACGAACTGTCAGCCGACATGATGGTAATCCCAAATTTCAGATTGCGTACATTGCCTTACGGAAGGATGGAGCAATCGGAGCGGCAGCAATCCGGAAGGGATTTAAATATGCCCTTTCATCGGATAATCAGAACAAATTATACTCAGTGAAAGGCATCATAAATTAAAAGGGAAAATTATGGAAAAGCATAGCATTGTATGTCTTCCTGGTGATGGCATTGGCAAAGTGGTGTTGAAGGAAGCCATCCGTGTACTGGATGCTGCAGGGTTTGAAGCGGATTATGTGGAAGGCGATATTGGCTGGGAATTCTGGCGCACAGAAGGCAATCCACTACCTCAACGTACTTTAGATTTAATTGCGAAACATAAAATCGGTCTTTTCGGTGCTATTACATCCAAACCAAAGGATGAAGCATTTGAAGAGTTGGCGCCAGAACTTCAGGAAAAGGGATTGGTGTATTCCAGCCCTATCGTTGGCCTCCGCCAGTATTTTGGCCTTGATATCTGTCTTCGCCCATGCCGGACATATACAGGGAACCCCCTGAATTTTATCCGAAGAGGTGCCAATGGCACTATCGAAGAGCCGGAGGTGGATGTGGCCATCTTCCGGCAGAACACAGAGGGTTTATACGGCGGTGTGGAATGGAGCAATCCACCATCACAGGTGTATGATGCCCTTATGACACATCCGAAATTTAGCCAAAATTTTGGAGATGCTCCTGTTGAGGAAGTATCCGTTTCTACCCGGATATTTACGAAAAAATACACAGAGCGAATAGTTCGCGCTGCATTTGAGCATGCCAAACAGTATAACTACAAGTCTGTTACGGTGTGTGAAAAACCCAATGTAATCCGGGAAACATCGGGAATGATGTATAAAATGGCGCAACTGATTCAGAAAGCAGATTTTCCCGGCATTGAACTGTGGAATACGAATATTGATGCCCAGATGATGTGGCTTACCAAGAATCCGGAGAATTACGGCGTTATTGTAGCAGGAAACATGTTTGGTGATATTGTGTCTGATGGTTTTGCCGGGCTTATAGGAGGACTTGGATTTGCCTGCAGTGCCCAGTACAACCCTGAAACTGGTATCGGCGTTTTCGAACCAACTCACGGCAGTGCGCCCAAATATGCCGATTATCCGGTGTCAATTGTGAATCCCATTGCCATGGTAGAGTCAGCTTGCATGATGCTGGACTTTGTTGATGAACAGAATATTGCCGGAAATATCCGAAAAGCGATAGCTGAAGTGGTCGTGGAGGGCAAAGTACAGACCTATGACATGGCAAAGATGTCCGGGAAGGCAGATGTGGTTGAAAAAGGTGCTGCATCCACCGCTCAAATGGCAGATGCGATCATTGACAAATTATAGGGAAAAGAATGGATAAATCAATTTCTAGACAAATTGCTGAATATGCAGTTGGATTAAAATTTGAAAACCTGCCGGAGAATGTAATTCATGAGGTGAAACGCTATATGTATGATTCCATAGGCTGTGCCTATGGTGGGTATCATACCAGGGATGTGAATATCATCCGGGACATTTATATGGATATGGGCGGCAAGGGCGAATCCACTGTTCTGGGATTTGGCGACAAGTTACCGGCTGTCAATGCCACGTTGATCAATTCCCTCATGGTCCGGGCGCTGGATTTTAATGATATTTACTGGAAGGAAGATCCCTCTCACCCATCAGATATCATTCCGGCAGCCTGGGCAGTCGGAGAACTGATAAACACCAATATGAAGGATGTTATGGTGGCTATTGTTCTAGCCTATGAATTTGAGCAGCGTCTCTGTTTATTTGCAAAACCAGGTGTCCGCGAACGGAAATGGCACCATGCTACACTCACTCAGTTTGTCTCTCCCATTGTAGCTGGAAAGCTTTTGGGACTGGATGTGAATCAGATGGTAAAGGCTATTGGGATATCCGGTTCTCATAACCATACTATTGGCTGCCCTACAGCAGGGAAACTCACCATGATGAAAAACACTGTAGATCCCATGGCTGTTCAATCCGGTGTCTTCGCCGCATTGATGGCACAGAAAGGCTATTCTGGCACGGAAAAAGTATTTGAAGGTAAGGAAGGCTTTATGGATGCATTCATCGGATGGAATGCCAAGGATGAATCACTGAATCCCACTGATATGGAAGGTCGGGACGGTGTGTCATCCTGGAGCTGGGATGTGGATGCCCTTGTTGGGGGATTAGGTGATAGCTACAAAATAATGGAATGCGGTATGAAGGCATTTCCAACTGAAGCGTTAACACACACTCATTTATCCTGCGTATTGAGTGCCATGATTAATAATGACCTGAATTACACAGATATCCAGGAAGTGAAGGTTACCTGTTTTGCTCAAGCCTATGATATTTTGTTTGATCCTACAAAGTACCGCCCTGAATCTAGAGAAACAGCTGACCATTCACTCCCTTATTGTCTGGCTGTAGCTATGGTAGATAAGAAAATTACTACGGAATCATTTTCCGATGAAAAATTGAATGATCCCAGAATATTTGAAGTTATTGATAAGATCAAAGGTGAGCCCTCACAAGAATTCGAAAAAATGTTTCCAGAAAAACAACCCTCCAGGGTGGTCATCACAACCAATGAGGGGAATGAGTATTCGGAATATCTTGAATATCCAAAGGGCGATCCTCTGGAGCCTATGACCATTGATGATCTGGAGAATAAATTTAATTCCCTTGCAGGTGATAAATTTGACTCAGGTGCAAAAACTCAACTAAAAGAACACATTTTCAACTGTGAAGATATGTCTGCCGGTGAATTTATGGATAACCTGACTGTAAAATAATTTTTTATGACAGCTCCACTCTCAATTTTCAAATGTATTGAATGCAGCAAGGAATATGATATCCGGGACATCCGGTACCGCTGTGACTGTGGCCACCTTCTGGAAGTCATTCATGATCTGAATATTTCTATTCCCAATGCTGGTGATTGGAAGGCATCACTGGATGGGCGTATGGGAGAAACTGCTTTCTTCCGCTATCAGGACATTCTCTTTCCTTCTTTGCCAAAAGAGAGCATTATTTCGCTTCAGGAAGGCGATACTCCCCTGTACGATATATCTCATAGATTCCCTGAATTCGGCAGTTTGAAACTGAAGCACGAAGGTATGAACCCTACCTTAAGTTTCAAAGATCGGGGTATGGTGGCTGGCGTGTCCTGGGCGAATGATCTGGGCTGTAAACATGTTATCTGTGCATCTACAGGTGATACATCGGCAGCCATGGCAGCCTATGCTGGAGCGGTACCCAATATGCAGGGTATTGTGCTGCTTCCCAAGGGAAAAATTTCTCCCGAGCAGCTGGCACAGGCCATTACATATGGTGCCCGTACGGTGGGCATTGAAACCGATTTTGACGGCTGTATGAAACTGGTACAGGAGCTTACTGAAAAACACAGTATTTATCTCTTAAACTCCATGAATTCAGTGCGCATCGAAGGGCAGAAAGCCATCGGCATTGAAACACTGCATCAGATGAATTGGAAGGTGCCGGACTGGTTTGTGATCCCTGTAGGAAATGCCGGAAATATCTCCGCTTTAGGGAAAGGTCTCCGGGAATTATACGAGTTGGGGATTATCGATAAGCTTCCCCGCCTGGCTGGTGTACAGACTCAGGGAGCATCTCCGTTGTATAAAAGTTATAAGAATGGATATGCAGAGCTCATACCTCAAAAGGCAAAACCAACCAAGGCGTCAGCCATCCAGATTGGTGACCCGGTAAGTTATCAGAAGGCTGTAGGGGAACTGCAGCATTTTAATGGTATCGTGGAAGCGGTTTCTGAGACAGAACTTATGGACTGGAAAGCACAAATAGACAAGCTGGGGATTTCCATTTGTCCAAATAGTTCCGTAGCTGTGGCAGGGACAATCAAATTGAGGGATGCTGAAATTATAAAAGTAAATGAAGACGTTGTTGTTATTCTTACTGCACATGGCAGTAAGTTTTCCAATGCATCGGTAGAATATCATGAGGATAGCTCCAATACTTTTGCTAATCAAACCAAAACCATTGATCCCTCTTTACATTCTCTGGAAATGGTGTTAGACTTATGAATTCAGTAAAAGTATTTTCTCCCGCCTCTATTGGTAATATCGGCCCAGGTTTTGATGTTTTGGGTTTGGCGATCGATGGATTAGGAGACACAGTTGAAGCCCGCGAGATTTCTGGAAATGAAGTAGTTATAGAAAATATTTTTAATGCGGATCATGATATATCAAATGATCCTGGCAAAAACACAGCCGGGATTGCTGCAAAAGAAATACTTCGTGCTTTGGGTATAAAAAACGGAGTAGGACTGACCCTCACAAAAGGAATGCCCTCTGGTTCCGGATTAGGAAGCAGTGCTGCTTCTGCAGCAGCAGGTGCATATGCAGTAAATGAATTATTTAATGGTGGTTTATCGGAAGATGAACTCATACTGGCAGCAATGAAGGGAGAAGCCTACGTAAGCGGAGGATACTTTGCTGATAATGTTGCTCCCTCTATTTTGGGAGGTGCAACTCTCACCCAATCTATTGATCCTTTAAAAGTATCAAAATTGGGTACAATTGATGAACTCATTTTGGTGCTGATAATTCCAAACATTCAAATTCTTACCAAAGACTCCAGAGATGTAATACCGAATAAAATCGACAAAAGAAACTTTATTACCAATATGGCCAACACTGCCAGTATAACAGCCGCTTTCTGTAAAAATGATTATGCTTTATTAAAAGACAATTTAATTGATGTGATTATTGAACCTGCCCGTACAAAGCTCATCCCGGGGTTGGCAGATATTAAATCAGCAGCGGTAAAAGCTGGTGCAGATGGATGTACCATATCTGGATCTGGTCCTGCGATTTTTGCAATTTCCAACTCACAACAAAAAGCAAAAAAGATTAAATATGAGATGGAAAAAGAATTTAATAATCACGGAATGGAATGTTCAGGATTTATTACTACACCTTCCAAGCTTGGTTCAAGAAAAGTGATAATGGAATAATATTCAATGCCTTTTTTTGAATTAATCACTGAAAAATTCGTACACAAGGGCAAAGAGCCTGCCAGGAATTATCGTACCCGTATTGGGAAGTTTCAGGGCTGGATTTCGATTTTCATTAACAGTTTTCTTTTTTTTGTCAAACTTATCATTGGCTTTCTTGTAGGGTCTGTTAGTGTACTGGCGGATGCCGTCCATACATTATCTGATGTATTATCCTCCGGTGTGGTCATCTGGGGTTTTCATGAGTCGGAAAAACCGGCCGATGAAGAACACCCGTATGGTCATGGACGTGCGGAATATATTGCCACCCTAATCATTGCCGTTCTTTTGTGTGTTGTGGGAATTGAATTTATTGAATCTGCTGTAAGCAGGATTATATCCCCTAGTGCCATATACCCGGAATGGTGGATGATTGCAGTAATTGGTGGAACGATTCTATTAAAAGAAGTTACCGCCAGGTATGCAGAATTCCTATCTGCCAGGATTGCTTCAGGAACTCTTCATGCTGACGCTTGGCATCACCGGGCTGATGCTATTTCATCCTTCATGGTTATCGTGGCAATGATCGCAGGCAGGTTTGGATATCATCAAGCAGACGGCTGGGTAGGACTTGGAGTAGCTTTATTTATTATCTGGACAGGCATCCAAATTTCCAAAAGCGCTATTGATGATTTAATCGGGAAACCACCAAGCTATGAAGAAGTGGAGGATATCAGAAATATCGTTCAAAAAATTGATGGAATTCTGGGGGTTCATGATATTTCTATCCATCGGTATGGACGGGACAGGTTTGTCAGTATTCATATTGAAATAAATGCCACAGAAACCCAAGGGAGGGCGCACGATATTGCTGAGGAAGTAGAAACAGCATTGAGCCAAGCCTACAATGTGGAACCGACCGTACATATTGATCCTGTCCAACCAGAGAACCCCATGGTGCAAAAAGTAGGTTCCTTTTTAGATGTAACTTGGAGCCAGGATGAACGGATCACCGATTGGCACGATCTGCGGGTCATTGAAACGGAGAGGCATAATGTAATTCTGTTTGGAGTGAATACCTCTGCCGGTCTTAATCAGAGTGGTACGATTTCCTGTTGTCGGGAAATTGAGGACTCAATAGCAAATGAATTCCCGAATTATGAGGTAGAAATTAAGATTTCTCCATTATACAGGTTCTGAGTTCTTCCTTAATTCTATCCCAATTTTAATATTACAGAAAAAATAAATGTAGTTGTATCCAGGTCAGAAATAATCCCAAGAGGAGTCCGGCGAAAACCTGCGATACGTTATGAGCTTTTAAGATGACACGGGACCATCCCACCAGAATCATCACCCCCCCGCTCATCAAAATTGGGAAATGAGCACCGTGAACCCATAGAGCAACGATGGGGACTGCAACCCCGGCGGCATGAATGGATATTTTCCAGTATCTGGTAATGACCATAATTATGACTGTGTTGATCATATAACAGAACATAAGTCCTTGTGTAAGATTTCCTGCATTCAGAAAACTCAACACAAGGAATCCTGCTCCGGAATAAAGTATACCAAGGAACAAAGGCATGAACCGCTGTTCCTTGCGGGAGGCATCCAAATCCGATATTCTCCCAGTTTTTTTCAGGATAAGTACAGTTAATACAGGAATCAAGTTGGAAAAAAGAAAACAGGAAAAGAAGATTGCATTAGCATTCTCAGGAATATGTGGGTGATCAAAAATGAGAATTCCAAAAGCGCCCAGTGATATTATCATTGGGTTGAAAATGATGGAGGTAAAAAGGGCCAGTTTTTCTCTTTGAAATCGCAAACTCTTGTAAATACGAAAAGTCATAGATTAGTGAGTCTCAGAAGTTATTAGAAAGTGGGGCTGTATTCGCCAAACACTGTGCGGAAAGTGTCGGCTATTTCACCCATGGTACAATCGTTTTTTACACATTTGATGATCAGGGGAAGGAGGTTATCATTTCCTCTGGCACCAGTTTCCAATTTGTCCAGATGATTCTTGACTTGATTATTGTCCCTTCCTTGCTTGAACTTTTTCACTGCTTTAATCTGTTCTTTGACAGCATCCGTATCAATTGATTGTAAATCAAGTTCCTTTGGGGCGTCTTCCTGAAAACGATTGACCCCTACAACAACGTGTTTTTTGGAATCCACTTTTTGTTGGTAATCATAAGCACTCCGGGCTATTTGGTTTTGAATCCAGCCCGCTTCAATAGCTTTGACAGCACCCCCCAGGTTATCAATTTCCTGAATCAATTGCCGTGCTTCTGATTCCAGTTTATCAGTCAATTCTTCTATGACATAGCTTCCTGCCAGGGGATCAGGATGATTGGTCATTCCCGATTCGTAGGCGATAATCTGCTGGGTACGGAGCGCCAAGCGGACATTCTCATCAGTAGGCAATGATAGAGCTTCATCCTTGCTGTTTGTGTGAAGGGACTGGGTTCCTCCCAGCACAGCAGACATTGCCTGAATGGTAGTGCGAACCACATTGTTTTCTATCTGCTTGGCTGCCAAGGTAGAGCCTCCTGTTTGAACGTGGAACCTGCAGTGTAACGCTTTTTCATTGGTAACACCAAATCGTTCTTTCATAATTGTTGCCCATAGCCTTCTGGCTGCCCGGAACTTGGCAATCTCCGTGAGAAAATCGTTGTGGGCATTGAAAAAAAATGACAGTCGCTTTCCAAATTTATTACAGTCAAGGCCTCTGTCAACCGCTGTTTGAACATAGGCAATGCCGTCTGCGATGGTGAAGGCAAGTTCTTGGGCGGCGGTACTTCCAGCCTCCCGGATATGATAACCGGAGATGGAAATAGTATTCCAGTTAGGGATATGATTGGAGCAAAATTCAAAAACATCTGTCACCAGCCGCATTGAATGTTCCGGTGGATATATGTAGGTCCCCCGGGCGATGAATTCTTTAAGAATGTCATTCTGGATTGTACCTCGTAGTTTTGAAGCAGGAAAGCCTCTTTCTTCAGCGGTAACAATATATAATGCCAGCAGGGTCGCTGCAGTGGCATTTATAGTCATGGAGACGGACACTTTGTCCAGCGGGATATTATCGAAGAGCAGTCCAATCTCTCTTCGGGAAGTGACTGGCACTCCAACTTTTCCTACCTCGCCTTCTGCCATGGAATTATCGGAATCATATCCGATTTGAGTGGGAAGGTCAAAAGCTACGGAGAGTCCGGTCACACCATGATCCAGAAGATATTGAAAGCGTTTGTTTGATTCCTCTGCTGTTGTGAATCCGGCGTATTGACGCATGGTCCAGAGTTTCTTCCGGTACATTTCGGAGTAGAGTCCTCTGGTAAAAGGATATTTTCCTGGGGCCTCTTTTTTCATGGGGTGGTCAGGACATTCCCCGGTCTTTTTTAATGGTTTGATAAGCATCGTTCACAGCTTTGAATTTTTCTTCAGCCAAGTCCTGTAGATCCTCTCCTAGATGTGTTACTTTGTCTGGATGGTATTTTGAGGCCATTTTGCGATATGCTTTTTTAATTTCTCCATCGGTGGCGGAAGGACTGACTTCCAATATTTTATAGTCAGAGTGTGTGTCCCGAACAAACATAGACTGAATAGAAATAAAATCATTTTCATTTATGTTCAAATATCCTGCAATCGTGTGGATGACTTTGATCTCATCAGGGTGAATATGTCCGTCTGCCTGGGAAAGACCAAAAAGGATGTGTACCAGTTCCAAGCGACTTGGGTGGTCCATTGATCGCTGAATCTGTCGGCAGACATCCCGAAGTGGATAATCCTGTTTCAGGATATCTTTTAACAGGATCATGAAATCTTTTACGTCATTTGTTCCGAACTGCTTCTGGAGAAATTGTTTAACGTAATCTAATTCGGATTTCAGCAGTTGTTTATCGGCTTTCATTACTGCACCCAAAAGGACCAGAAAAGAAACGATAAAATCGCCAGGTTTCGTCCGTGGATAGGGTCTTGAACTTGCGGTGCTAAAGCTCCCAAAAGATGATCCGCCCTTCTGGTCAGACATCGAGGCCATAGCATACCCGATAACAGCCCCAATTGGGCCTCCCATGACCCATCCAAGCCCACCCCACAATATGCGTTTGCCCATACTCATGGCATTGTTATTGGTTTTTTTGTTGTTCCTAGTTTAAAATTTATTTTCATGAGCAAATAAATGGAGTTTAAATTTAATTTCATCTTTTCTCGAGGATGTTTTTACCTTTCAAACCGTTCAGAATACAGAATATTATCTAAATAAAACACAGAAAACTAAGCAGGATTCTCATGGTGAAAAAGCTATATTCCGCCATGGAAATAGACCTCAAAACGCGTGTTGCGTTATGGTATCGACGGAGATTACGTCGGGGACAATCCTCCGGGAAGGCAGTGAAATTATCCTCATCCAAAGACAGATTACGATCGGTCTTGTTCTTTCTTCCTGACAAAATTGAGCATATTAGAATTGTGGAATATTTCATAAAATCCATCAGTCATTCTGAATTAAATGGAACTGAAATCCGATTTTTATGTTCACAGAAAGCAGGCACACGTTATCTGAAACTGATAAATACAGGAATCCAAATGTACAATGAAGAAGGACTTGATCAATGGGGGCTTCCCCAATTCCCGTTGGAGAATCGAATTTGCAAATTAAATGCAGAAGGGATTGCGGACCTTGATCCGGAATTTAATCCGGTTCACGCCTGTCTTGCTCGAGCTTCCAATGCCTCAATCAGGATTGGCTTTGATTCACGATTATCGGATCATTATTACAATGTAACCTTAGAATTGAGGGAGGCTGCTTTTCTGGAAAAAAGTTACCTTAAAATGGAACAATTATTGGGATTAGCATGAAATACTATATTTACGAAAATAAATGCGCAGAGGATTTTGAACCACTGTCTCTTACGCGACCAGCTTTTGATCTTCGGTGTGGTCCGTTCACATTCTTGGAACGGCTCTTTAAATTGATTCCCGATTCAGCAGAGGTCTCCTTAATTGTGCGAGAGAATCTGGTGAACCTGGCCAGGGAAATGTACCCTGATTTGAAAGTTAATCCTGGTGATATTGAACAGGGGATATGGTTATTGGGAAATGTTTTCTGGAGGGAAGATGACTTAAAGCAGATTACGAAGACTTCAAGTGAAATATTTCAAAGTGAGGATATGCAGATTGGTGCGAATTTATCTCAACAGGAGGGAAGTGACTGGATGAATGCGGGAGGACCTGTATCAGCGGATTTACAATTAGATCTTCCCACCACGAAATTGGATAGTCTTCCTGTGAATTATTTATGGGAAATTCTGCAGAAAATCCCCTGGACAATGGAAGAGGACACCCGGCATTTTCCAAAGAGGAATGAAATTGTTAACAGTGACCAGAACCTGCAGGTCATCAATCCCAGTAATATCTGGATTGGAGAACCCGACAAAGTCAAGCCAGCAGTTGTAATTGATGCTTCAAAGGGTTCTGTGATCATAGAAAAAAATGTGGATATTGGTCCGTTTTCATATCTGAAAGGTCCTCTTTTTATTGGAGAAGGGACAATTATCTCCCCCCATTCTCAAATAAAAGAAAGCGTTTTAGGGCCTGTCTGCCGGGTGGGAGGTGAAGTAGCAGGAACAATAATTCAAGGATGGTCTAATAAGGTACATGATGGATATCTTGGGGATGCATTCCTTGGGGAATGGGTCAACCTGGGTGCAGGAACAAATAACAGTAATCTGAAAAATAATTATACTTCTGTTAAGGTTACAGTGAATGGTAAGATCATCGATACGGGAAGTCTTTTCATCGGGTCTTTTATAGGTGATCATTCCAAAACAGCTATTGGGACACAACTGAATACGGGTACTTCAATTGGAACTGGATGCAACATTGTCTCCAAAGGATTTCCACCAAGATTTATTCAACCATTTACATGGCTTATGAATGGGAAACATGTATCCACTAAAATAGAAACGTTTATTAAAACGGGGGAGACGGTTAAATCAAGGCGGGGGCTGTCTTTTTCAGCGGCAGAAAGAGAATTATTCAATTCTCTGTTTGTTCAGAAAAAAAATAAAGGGGTATGAAAACTTTTTATAACAAAGTGTTGACCAAGTGGATGTCGCCTGTTATATTGTCGCCCGATTTTAGCAGAGGTTATAAATGTTAGAAGGCATTATTTGTCCAGTTTGTGAAACAACCCTTGAGGAATTAGATCTCCGAAAGTCCTTAATTTGTATCAGTTGCAAAACAGATTTGCGCGATAGAAAATTTTTGGATTTTTTGGAATATTTGATGGCAAATGGTATTGTAGAAAATCTTGATTTCTTTGATGTGGAAGTGTACAGCGAAGATATTGAACGACTTGCGCCGGAGGATGAAGAGGAAATAGATCCAGCCGAATTTGAAAAGAAGAAGGAGACTTTCAGCCTCTATGAAAATGAAATGGTAAGGCAGCAAAGTGAGGATGAAGAGAAATATAAAGAACCTTCATACGAAGAGTTTAAGGGTCTTGATGAAGACTGGGAAGATTTTAACCAGGACGGATTTAAAGGATATTAATTTTAGGAAAGTAGGATTATTATGGAGAAAAAACCAAATACCCAACAGATAAATATTGAACTAGATGAAAGCATAAGCGGAGGAGAATACTCCAACTTTGTAGTTGTGACCCATTCCCCAGCAGAATTTGTCATGGATTTTACACGTCTTCTTCCTGGAGTGCCGAAAGCAAAAATTCATTCCAGAATTGTAATGGCGCCTCCTCATGCAAAGGCATTTCTTAGAGCTCTTGGTGAAAATATCAAGAAATTTGAGAGCAAACATGGTGAAATTAAAACACCGGGGCAGGATCGTTTTTCCGGGTTTGGAGTCAAGCCGCCGAAAGGATCACTCCCTAACTGATATTTGATTTTTTTTCGGGAAACCTGAATCTCCGATTTTCAGGTTTCATACCACACCCAATCTCTGCCTTTCTTTAGTTCTTTCATTTTTATTATCACCCAGCAACTTAATATCATCCAGGCAGATCCATATCCGAACAGAGCACCAAAGAATACATCTGCTGGATAGTGAACTCCCACATAAACGCGACTAAAAGCAATAATGAACGCAAGTGCAGTCACTTTCCACTTCCAATTGGGGTAGAAGTAACCAAGGATTACCGAAAGCCCAAACGCATTGGCTGCGTGGTTTGACACAAAACTGAATTGTCCCCCACGTGGAACCAGGAGGTTGATCATTTCCGGCATTGCATGGGAAGGTCTTATTCTTCCTATAAAAGGTTTGATAATTTGAGCGGCGAAAGCATCGATAAAAATAATAGTTATTATGAGGATGACCAGTGTAATCCGTCCCCGCTTTTTCCCCCGAAAAGGAAGCCAGTATACGAGCACAAGAAACGGAATAATCCAATTGTTTTGATTTGTAATCAAAGGCATAAACCAATCAAATACCGGATTGGAAATTGATCCATTAAAAAAATGAAACAGTGTGTGGTCTAATTGAATGAATTGATGAAACATATTGGAAGTTTACTTTGGATAGGTAGTTTTATTCAAGCAACAAACCTGCAAACAAACCCAGTGGTTTGTTAAAGAGAATGCAGAAAATTTATTTATAGATTACCTTGATGGTGTAGCAGGCGTTACTTTCAGCTTCAATAAATTAAATGCCGGGTTGTCTAAGGTTAAGGATGTCTCAGTTAACATATCCACATTGAACATCACACCGCCGAATGCATCCTGCAATAGGCAGGAACTCATCAAATCACTCCAGCCTGCGTTATCCCAGGTAATGGTGATAACGTTATCTTCCGGATATGCTAATGCAATATCATAAACATGTTCTACCCCTGCATCTTCATAAAGTCCAGCAAGTATCTGAGTGAAGTATCTGTCTCCATCCCAACCAAGGACGGCATCAAAAGCAGGGGGTGGCGGTGCAGGAGGAGCATATTCATCACCTTCTACCCAGGTATGAATTGACACCCACGTGCATTCATTTTGTTCACAATAAAATAAATTAGGGGGTTCTGGGGTTGTACAGCTTGGACACTCACCGAACTCACCGCTGTCAAATGGCCCGCTTAAGCAAGAGGTTCTGTCTGTGTACTCTGGTAGAGGATTGCCTTGGGAGTCCAAGCAATGACTAGCATCAAAACCATCAGTTGATAATGGAGAAAAACCGAATGTTAAGTCATATTCATTTCCCCCACCTGACGCATTAACAGAGGCTGTGAAATAGATTCCTAATACAACTTGTTCACTGTGGCTATCGGATAAGTCGTTTGCATCAGTTACTGTGAGACTGACATTATAAATACCTTCAGAACTGTATGTATGAACAGGATCCTGCTGTGTGCTTGATTCTCCATCCCCAAAATTCCATCCCCAGTTTTCTATTGGAGCATCATCTCCCTCCGGGTCTGTTCCCACAGAGCTTAAATCTACAAATGTGACAGTTAAACTATCAGTGGAATATGCAAAACTAACGGATGGCCCAGTTTGTAGATTTTCTACCGTGATAACAGAATCAGAATAAGTATCAGTTGAATCATTCGTATCAGTCACTGTAAGACTCACAACAAATGTATCTGCTTCGGCATATGTATGTGTTGGATTCTGTTGTGTGCTTGATTCTTCATCCCCAAAATCCCATACCCGGCTAATGATGTCACCATCTCCAGGATCAGAGTTGTCAGTGAACTGTATTGTTAAATATGAACCAGAATGCGTGAAACTAGCGGTGGGGCCAACTAATACAGATATCACCGTTACATCCTGTGCAGAAATATTAGGTAACCCATTGGCATCAGTAACAATAAGGGATACGCTGTATGTTCCTGCATCAGCGTATGCGTGAACTGGATGTTGATCAACCCATACATTTGAATCATTACAGTTAGTTTCTTCAACTTCATACTCAGCATTAACTGTTGCTGTACAGTTATCCCCAAAATCCCAGCTCCAACTGGTAATGGTTGTGTCTCCCTCTGTTGACTCATCTGTAAACGATACTTCTAATAAGTCTGTTGCCCAGCTAAAGTTAGCTGAAGGAGGATCCTCAGAAGGATATACAGAAATGTTAGTTGCATCTCCACCAGCTGATAAACCATAACTATCAATAACTGTCAAACTGACGGGATAAATCCCTGGAGCAGGGTATATATAAGTTGAATTTTGTAAATTGCTTGTATCTGCGGCGGTTGCTGGATCTCCAAAATCCCAGTGGTAGCTGATTATTTCCCCATCTGATGTAGTAAATGCTGTAAAAGTTACCTCCAGGATATTTATTTCTTCAGAGAAGTATACCGTTGGTAGCTCTGGGTTATTCACTTTAACACTGTCTTTTTCAAATGTATAAGAAAACCCAAATTCGTCCGTTACGGAAAGGCTGACCGTAAAATAATGATGTAGAACATAGCCAGTGTCAGATGGTTCAGGTGTATATATGTGAACAGGATTCTGTTCGGTGCTTGTGCTGTCATCTCCAAAGTCCCAATTCCAGTTGGTTATTTCTCCATCACCATCATCATCGGTTAAATCTGTAAATGTAACTTCTAATGAATCAACAGCAAAAACAGCAGATTGGCTATATGAAAAATCCACTATTGGGCTCACTGCAGTATCAGGTATTGCAATTTCTTTTGTGATTGCATCTGATAAATCATTTTCGTCAGTTACTGCTAAACTGACGGCGTAAGTGTCTATTTCAGAGTATGTATGAAGCGGATGTTCTTCAGTACTGGTGGTACCGTCACCAAAATCCCATGCCCAGCTGACTATATTTCCATCTCCTTCTTTAGAGAAATCCATGAATTGTACTTTTTTGAAATTTATCTGGTTAATGAAATCCGCATTTGGTCCTTCTGTTTTTTTATCGCAGGATAAAACCAGGAAAGAAAATGCAATAAAAATGATTAGAGCAATTGATTGTCCTATGGATTTTACCTGATCTTTCATTATGCTATTGCGGAACGATTAATTAGAACATTGCCTGTAACCGGAACATGATAGCCCTCCCCAGTTTAGGACCTCCGATTATCTCTGTATGGCGATGATCGAGCATGTTATTGATAGTGAGATTCCCGGAAAGGTTTTCATTGAATTTATAACCCACATGAAGATCAAAAATGGTATAAGCACTTATATTTCCATAGTAAATACCGGAAGACCATTTGAAGGAATTCACATAACGCCCATTGAGGGAAAGTGAAAAAGGCCATTTTCTCGGTGCGTATTGGAGTTTAAATCCTCCTTTATGGGTTGGTGCATTTATGGGATCAATTGCTTTGGTTATTGGGTTGAAAAACTCTGTCATTCCAAGGTGAGAGTAGGTAAGATCAAGCGAAAGTTCCCGGCTGATGAAATAGGTGACACTGGCGTCCAGCCCCCAGGCGTCCACTTCGCCGTAGTTAACATATCCCACTACAATAGGTGTGACAATGCCAGCTAAAGTATCTGCCAGCTCATTTCCAAGAGAAGCAACACCCCAATCTGCACCATCAGCAAGCCCCTGTCTCCAATTATCTAGTGCTAATTCGTAGTCATCAGGATCATTAATAATATCATCCTTTAAATCATCAAGGTCATTAATACCTCCACTTCCGTCATCGTTTAGCCCGTCACCATCAATGTCCTTTTCTACATCGTAATCTCCGTCCCAGTCTTTTTCGTAGACCAGGTTTCTTTGAAGAACAATTGGTGTTATAAACGTTGCACCACTGATAAAACTGCTGTAGTGACTGGTATACAAATCCAATGTAGCAAACATTCTTTTGGAGACTCTCCCTTTATAGCCAATTTCCCATGATTTTACTGTTTCTGGTTTAACGGGATCCAGGTCTTTTAAATGATGATCACCAAAAAAACCTTTGATACGGGGATCAACAGATGGGTAAAACACCATGAGCGTTGAATCAATAGGAGCATAAGATGATAACCCATTATCATCTTTTGGAAAGGTTTCATAATATAATGGCTCCCCGTTAGCATTTCTTGTGTAACGATATCCATCTTCACCGGAACCGCGAGCATATACCTTAAAGATGCTGACCCGTGCGACAAATATATCAAGAAATAGAGCCTGGTTGGATGGTGTATTAAAGGCAGTGGCCCAAGTCAAGCGAATGTTTTGGTGCTCTTTGGGGCGCCAAATTAATCCAACTTTTGGTGAAACCTGGAGGCCGTCTTTTTGATCAAAATTAAATTTCCAGTCCAGCGGACTGTAACCGGAACCAATCTCCTGATTGTTAAATTCAACAAAGTGTGTAAGACGGTCATGTGCATCAAGCCGGGTTGCCTGGATGAGCTCCCAGTAATCATTCAATCTCCAGTTGAATTGGTAATAAGTACCAAGTTCATTAACCTTGTAGCGGTTGTCCTCTTCCGCTTCATCAATACCTTCATCAATAAATCCATCATTATCATTATCAATGCCGTCAGCTAAAGCACCCTCTATATTATCGTTATCGGTTAAGGGTGTACCGCCGGGACTTGCTGGAGTTTCTGAATCCCAGTCCGTATATCTCTCCCCTTCATCATAATATCCATTTTCATTCCTATCCTGCCATAAATAAGGTGATCCTGCCTCACCATTGCCATTGTTATCACGGCGGTCTGTCAAATTTTTATCGGCAAGGATGGTCCCTCTTGTATCGGGCAGGGTAAGGAAATAATCCAGGCCCCAGACGAACCGAAAATTCCCTTGGAGAAATTCCATAGCATGCTGAAATTGTGCTGAGAATTTTTTGGACCGGTCGTAAATGAGCCCTCCAGTGGCAAGATTAC
>Ga0208409_1000041_pt1 | contig 52776 bp, 61 predicted proteins | sample ETNtaG_29_FD_185784 | JGI IMG/M metagenome (GOLD analysis project Ga0208409, IMG submission 185784) | Marine microbial and viral communities from oxygen minimum zone, Eastern Pacific Ocean - ETNP201406SV201 (SPAdes) (version 2) | ecosystem: Environmental > Aquatic > Marine > Oceanic ...
ACTTCTGCCATACGAGATGGATCACGAACTTCTTCTTGATAGCAAACCATATCTTTAAAAAGATTCATTTGTTCAACTTCTTGAAAACCACCTTGCCCCATTGTTTTGTTTGCAGCTTGAGGGGTTACCAAAAGCATTGGAGTATGATTCCAGTAAGCTGTTTTGATTGGAGTTACTAGACCAGTAATTCCAGGTCCATTTTGGGCTATACACATTGCTATTTTTCCGGTTGAACGAGTATAACCGTCTGCAATTAATCCTCCGTTTGATTCATGGGCAACATCCCAAAAAGTAATACCAGCTTTTGGAAAAAGATCCGAAATTGGCATAAAAGCCGAACCTATAATTCCAAAAGCATGTTCTATGCCATGCATTTGTAGAACTTTTACGAAAGCTTCTTCGGTTGTCATTTTAGTCATGATAAATTCCTAAAAATTACTTTGATTATATCAGTTTTAGAGTTATATCCAGTAGGAAAATGCCTCAAACAGAGAGTGAGCATATTGATCTTGATGTTTCAAAAATTTTAAAAAGAGAGATGAATTTAGACCAGGCCGACGATGCATTAATTAATGTTACTGTTAAAAATGCTAATGGTCGTTTAACGTGTGCTGAAACTTTAGGTCATAGAGAGTTTATAATAACTAAGCTCTACAGAAGTGCTTAATGGATACAAATTACTTTTCCAAAGTAAGAATCTTAGATGGTGGCATGGGTCAGGAATTGCTTCACAGAGGGTTAAAACCTAAAGGGTCACTTTGGTCAGCAAGCGCTTTAATAGAAAAAAAATATCATCAATTAGTAACTGATACACATCTAGATTTTATTAAGGCTGGCGCAGATGTTATAGTAACAACAACCTTTACTGCTAGAAGAAATAGATTAATTCAAAATAAATGTGAAGAACATTTTGAGTATATAAACACCAAAGCTGTGGAACTTGCATTAAAAGCAAGAGATATCTCAAAAAAAAAAATATTAATAGCTGGAGGTTTGCCCAACCAATATCAAACCTATAGTGCGAATTTAGGAGATGATTTAAATTTAATCGAAAAAAATTTTTATGATCAAGCAAAATTGCTTAAAACAAATATAGATTTTTTTTACTTAGATGTAATGGGAAGTGGAAAAGAATGTGAAATTGCACTTAGAGCAATCAAATCATTTAATTTACCAGTATTGGTAGGTGTGCATATCAAAAAAGACGGGAAATTACCATCAGGTGAAAATATAAGTGATATAGTAAAAAAATATAAAGAAGAAAACTGGTTAGGAATTATTGCGGCATGTATTCATCCTGAATCTTATGAAATTATAATTAACGAATTAAAAAATATAGATATTCCTTACGGATTTAAATTAAACGCATTTAAAAATATTCCTGACGATTATGGGGTATCTTCACCTTCAGTTTGGGGTAAAGGAGGGAATCCCACTAAAATCTTAGGAAAAAGAGAAGATATTACAGAAAGCAAATTTTACGAATTTGCAAAAAAATTTATGGATGATGGTGCCACAATTTTGGGTGGCTGCTGCGAAATCAAACCATCTCACATTAGTAAAATTGCCAGTCTTAAAAATTTATAGCTGTTAATAATTTCCTTGTACTAATTTTAGATAAAGCAAGTAAAGAAAACCTAAATCGAAATATAGACTAGAGTCGTTGCTATTGCTACGATTCTGAAGGGTAGAAAGAATAAATTTATGAATAGGAAAGTTTTCGTTTATTTCGTGCTATTAAAAACGTAATAAGCTACAGCATCAATTTCATCTATGGTAAGCGTGCCTTCAAAAGGAGGCATCACTCCTGTTCCATTGGCCACCACAGAAATAACTTGCTCAGTTTGTGGTTTAAGTTGATCAAGGTTGGGACCAATTTGTCCATCTGAACCGGCCGCTTGCAAGGTATGACAAAGACCACACTGTCCTTTGTTATTAAAAACTTCCAAACCCAAAACCATTTTATCATCAGCAAAAACTGAATTAGATAAAGTTAATAGAAATAAAATTAATATTATTTTATTAAGAAACTTCATTTTTTTTTATCAACTATATGATAAAGCGGTGCTTTTTCCATAGCAAATTTACCAGTCTTGGGATCACGATGGGATAAAGTCAAGCAATGCCAATTATCATCATCCAATTTCATATAGTCGCCTCGATAGTAATAGCCAGGCCAACGCGTTTCCTCACGGAACAATGTATGTTGTGCCACGCACTCCGAAGTAAGTGTGCGATGTTTTAACTCCCATGCACGCATAAGCTGGTGATAATCTTCGGCTCCTATATGCTCGAGGTCTTCTTGTAGCATGCCCAATAATTCTATACCACGTTTGAGTAAATTTTCGTTCGTCATATAGTTTACACTGATACCACCAACATATTCATCCATAATATTTTGAAGTCGCTGAAGACCTTGAATAGGCAGAAGATAACTTGGTGAAACTGTTCCCGCGGTAATTTCGTTGCGGCCCACAGTATAGTTCTCTAAAGGTTTGTATATAATTTTCCTAAGTTCTTCGCACTGCTTACTATTGACCTCGATTTTTTCATCGCCCAGATCTAGTACATATTTGACTGCAGCTTTTGCAGCAAGACGTCCTTCTGTAAAGGAGCCCGAAGAAAATTTGTGAGCGCTTCCACCAACAGTATCTCCTGCACCAAAAAGTCCATTAATTGTCGTCATTCTGTTATACCCCCAAAAATATTCAGGTGGTGAAAGATCTTCTGGACCACTTACCCAAGCGCCCGAACAAGTGGCGTGAGAACCCATAACATATGGCTCAGATATACTTAGCTCAGGATCATCGTGTTTTGGATCAATGTTTTGAGATGCCCAAACAACCGCTTGACTAACAGTCATACCAAGAAAATTCTCCCACCCCACTTTCTCAAGATGAGAATCTTGGAAAGCCTTCGTTGTAACCATATGAATTGGACCTCCTCCCGCTTTGATCTCCTCAATGAAAGCATGATTACGCAAGCACGTTGGTACTGGATGGTGATCAATATACTCTCCTACCAATTTTTTGGTCTGCTCGTACCATTTTTTTTCATAATCTTCTCCTTTACCATTTCGAGTATAAGTTTTAAGATGCAGAAAATAAGCGCCAACCGGACCATAACCATCTTTGAATCGCGTTAAAACAATACGATTCTCCATTTGAGTCATTTTAGCACCAACAGCAATCGGTAATGCATAAGCTGAACCATTGCTCCAAGGTGCATACCAAGTTCGTCCCATACCTTCACCTACAGCTCGAGGCTTGAAAATATGTGAAGCGCCACCCGCAGCTACAACAACAGCTTTGGCACGAAAAACATGGTAGTTGCCAGTACGCATATTAAAACCTACCGCACCACCGACTCGATTTTCTTTGCTTTCGTCCATCAGTAGGTGGGTCACCATAATCCGATTATATATTTTGTCAGCAGACTTTTTAGCAGCTTCGGCAACAATTGGTTTGTAACTTTCTCCATGAATCATTATCTGCCATTTACCTTCGCGCTGGTAACGTCCAGTTTCTTTGTTACGCATCATGGGTAGACCCCACTCATCGAACAAGTGTACCGAGGAATCAACATGACGGGCCATATCATAACCAAGATCTTCACGTACTAAACCCATCAAGTCGTTACGTGCGTAAAGCACGTGATCCTCTGGCTGATTTTCATTCCATTGCATGCCCATATAGCAATTAATCGCGTATAGACCTTGAGCCACTGCACCACTCCGATCGATATTGGCTTTTTCAACACAAATAATTTTCAAATCTCGACCCCAATATCTGGCTTCAAATGTAGCGCCAGTACCTGCCATACCTCCCCCAACGACGAGAATATCGCAATTTTCGTAAACTGTTTTGATTTTACCCATTAATAATAGACTCCCTTTTTGAATTTTTCTTTTTTCATTCCAGGCAGTCCAGTATTAATGTTAAGTCCTTTTGGCTCAGAATAAAGCAATTGTGAGTCCAGTGCTTCTTTGTTGGGTTTTTCCTTCTCAGAAAGTTTTGGAATATATTGGCCCCACGGTTTAGTAGTAATTGGGGAAACAAAATCTTTTACTTTGCCGTTTCTAAATTTAATTTTCCAAGAGATTGTTCCTTTTTCTTCTTCTCGAAGAACTCGAACACTATGACCCATAGGAGCAAAGTCTGCATATCCGCGTACATCAATTGCATTTTGTGGACAGGCTTTTACGCAAGAGAAACACTCCCAACAAAAATTAGGTTCAATATTAACAGCACGTCGAATAGTTTCATCAATATGCATAATATCAGATGGGCAAATATCAACACAATGTCCACAACCGTCACATCGAGTCATATATACAAAAGTTGACATATTATTTTTTTCCTTTCTTAAACATACTAATAATGTTTTGGTGCTTCACGTTTTATACCTAATCCGAATTGTTTTGGTTTATCAGTTGGATATGGTAAATTTTCATTGGAACCATCTGCTTCAGCCAAACGTTTCTGTATAGCTGCCCCTGGTTTGTAAAACATATGAGCAAATTTAGACCAATATATACCTCCAAATAAAACAAGATTAGAAAGACCAAATAAAATTAAAAATAAAGTATCCCACCCATCAATATTTTTAGATTGTAAATAGGACCAGATTAGTCCTAATGTAGCAGTTATAATTAGCGAAAGAACGAATAAATCTGCACGTACAATCCGATACCATGGACAACCTTCCGCCGATACATCAACTCGTAGGAAGAACCAAAACCAATAACCACCAATACAAGTCATTATTACGCCTAAATGCCATAATAATGGATAAATTAAGGGCGTTTCAGATTCAGTTGTTGAATAACAAAAAATCATAATAGCTGATGTTGCCCAAAATAAAATCGTACCCCACATTCCAAGAACATGAGCAATTCTTCTTTGACCAACACCTAATTCAGCAGTGGTTAGAACATCAGTCGCTACAGTTTTAATTACAATAGACGTCTTTTCTCCAACGCCAAGAGTTTTAGTTGCAGACTGTTTTGCCTTTTTGGCATTTTGAAAGAAGTACGTAAAATTTTTCTTATGAAACATTTCAAAAAATGTTCCCACCACTACCAATACTACCATCAAAATAACAAAAGCTTGAATTGCAATAAGTGGTACAAACTGAGAAGCTTCGGCAAAAGGATTGATTGTAATCACAGCATACTACTCCTATTTAAAATCGATTACAGACAGTTCCTAAAAGAAACACCTACGATTATATATCTTTAAATCTCTATTTAATTAAGCAGCTACTTGCATTGGTATGTTGTGTTTAGCTGCCATACCAGTTAAAAAATTCCAAAGATATTTAGCTGTAGATAAAGATGATTTCTCCGCTTTCTCTCGCTCATCTTTGGATAAATCATCAAGTAATTTTTCACATGCCCGCCTATGATAAACATCTGCAGCTTTATGAACTTCAAAAAATTCCAAACCTTCTTTTGAAGTAACTCCATAATGATTTTTTAACACCCTAATTTTTGTTTCAGCTATTTCAGGAATTTGTCTTTCGTACGTGTACAGCGAGGCTAAACCCTCAGCATAACTTGCCCTACCATTTTTGAAAAAGTTTTCAATTAATTCTGTAGTAAATTTTTCTTCTTTTACAGATTCAACTTCTTTCTTAGTAGACCCCATAGCAAATGCAAAATGCCTCCACAGTTTTGGATGGTCTTTGTTTTTATTTTCTTCATCATGAAGATTTTCAAGTAAAATTTTTCTTTTTTCTATGTCTTCACATAATGAATGAGTTGCACTGATATAACGAGGAAATGCTTTAACATGTTGGTAGTATTGTTCTGCATAGTCCTTAATTATCTCTCTTGTTAATTTTCCATCATTCCAAGATTTATAGAAAGGATGGTTAAGCAGGTGGTATTTATCCAATTTTTTATTTAACTGTTTTGAAAACATAATTGCCTCATTAAGTTAATTATTAAGTTATTTATTCGGATAATTATCTTTTTTATATATTTAATCAAGAAAGATTAAATGTACAGGACAATAATTTTTATCAACTTTAAGTTGTAAATTACTATTTTAGCTTTCCGTCTTTTCTCATTTTGTCTCTAATTTTTGTAGCTGATATTTGTTGAATTTTTTCCGGAAGAAACACTTCTTCAATCTTGTACCCAACGCCCCTACCATAACTAATATTAGTAATGTTAGGCACTAACATAATCTTAAATCTATTTTTATATTTCGGATTTATTTTTTCTTCTATATTTTTTTTAACTGTTTCAAAATCAAATGGATTATCATCAACACCTTGAACATCTCTAATTTGAATACAAACTTGTCCAGTTTTTTTAATTATTTCTTCAAACAGAGCATAATGACCATCATGAAAAGGTTGCCATCTACCTAGCATTTGTGCTGTTGGTTTTTTATTATCCCATTCATATGACATTATTTTATTTTCTCCGCTATTTGAGGAGCCCAAACTTTAGCATCTTGACTTGTTACATGGAAATCAAATTTTTTAGGTTTTGCAAACATTGCATTTGTATCATCAAATCTTCCTTTCTTAATTGTATCTACCCAAACAGTAAAATCTGCATTAAATAATTCTCTTGTTTTGGGGGTTGGGCAAACAAAATCACAAACAACATATCTTCCTTCTTGTTTATATTTTTCAGCTAGATCAGACATACGCTTGGCTTGTCTTGTTCTTGCTTCTTCAGAAAAATCCCAATCATTAGCTGCTCTCCTTACTTCATCGTTATTAAGCCACTTTGCATTTAGCAACGGTACTAATTCTGATGCCAAAGTTGTTTTGCCAGCACCAGGTAAACCCATGATAAGTATTTTTTTCATAAATTATTATGTTGTAGCAAGCCTAGGTAGAGGCTTTTCATCTATAGGCAAGTGGACTATAGTGGCAAAGAAAGATAACACAATGGATAAATACCAAGCATAATCATAAGACCCGTATAGATCAAAGAAGTATCCACCAAGATAAGCTCCAAAAAAAGAACCAATTTGATGACTAAAAAACACAACTCCATATAGCATAGCTAAATATTTAGTTCCAAAAACCTGAGAGATAATACCGTTTGTTGGTGGTATTGTAGAAAGCCAAAGATAACCATAAAGAATTCCAAAACCAAGAGCTACGTAGGTAGAAGTTGGCAAAACTAAAAATAAAATTAATACTATTCCACGTGAAAAATATAAAATACTAAGCAGCATTTTCTTACTATACTTTCCCGATAAATAGCCAAAGCTTAGCGTGCCAAAAATATTAAATAAGCCTATTAATGACAAAATTGCAAAAGCCGTCCACAACTCAAAACCTCTTTCTTGAATATATCCAGGTATATGAGCTGATACTAAAGTAATGTTAAATCCACACACAAAAAAACCAAAAGTTAAAAGTATGAAACCTCTATGATTGAATGCCTCTTTCAACGCTTCGGGAATTGTTTGTTCAGCCGTTTTAATATTGGCGCTTACTATCTTATCTTTTTTAACTGGAAAAAGAAAAATGCTTGCAATCATTCCAAAAATAATAAAGTACAAAAATGTTTGTAGTGTTTTCTCCCAGCCAAATGCTGATAAAGAAAATTTTGTATACAGTGGGGAGAAAAAATAACCTATTGACGCCATGGCTACGACAATACCAATAGCTAGGCCTCTCGTTTTATTTGGAAAATGTTTACCAACTTCACCTATTTGAACACTTATCGCTGTACCACCAAGCCCAATTCCAACTAATAAACCAAGATTGATTTGAAAAAAGATTCCTGTGTTTGGTCCGGAATAAAGTAAATAAATTCCAAGAGCCATAAAAACAAATGCAATAATTGTAACTTTATTTCCGCCAATTTTGTCAGCCATAGCTCCAAAAATGGGAGCAAACATTCCCCACATCAGCATTTGTATTCCGATGGCCAAACCAAATTGGGTAATGGTACACTGTAAATCTTTAACAAAAAAATCAGAAAACAAACCAAAAGTTTGACGAAGACCCATGGAAACAGCAACAATTCCACAAGCTGATAGAAGTGTAATTAAAGCTAATTTATTTGGAAAAAATTTTTCCTTTATCATTTAACAAACTTTAAAGATCTTTTTAAATCATTTATTAAATCATTGGAGTCTTCAAGACCTATATGGATACGAATAAGATGTTGATTTTTTTCAAGTTTAAAAAATTGTCTATGACCCATTTCAACCGGATCATAATATATAGCTAAACTTTCAAATCCTCCCCAACTATATCCAATTCCAAACAGTTCTAATGAGTTTACAAATTTATATACTGAAGATTTACTTTTACTATTAATAATAATGGCTAGCAGACCTGAAGCTCCGGAATAGTATTTTTTCCATAATTTATAAGAAGTAGATGATGGTTTGTGAGGATATAAAATTTTTGTTATCTTTTTTTGTTGAGTCATCCATTTGATAACTTTCTTTGTATTTTCTTGGTGTTTTTCGAATCTTATATCTAAAGTCCTCAATCCTCGAATAACCAAATAAGCATCATCCGATGATAAACGATATCCCGAAAGTTGGTTATACCACCAAACTTTTTTATAAACTTTTTTGCTAACTGCTAAACTTCCCGCCATTACATCTGCATGTCCTGAATAATATTTGGTAGCGGAAACAATCGACATATCAAAACCCAGTTTGATAGGTTGTAAATAATATGCGGTACCCCAAGTATTATCGATAGCGGTATATATATTTTTTCTTTTTGCAAAGGCTGTTATTTTTCCTAAGTCTTGAAATTCAAAAGTATTACTTCCGGGATTTTCTATGAAAATAAGTTTCGTTTTTTTACTAACTTTATTTTTAAGATCGTGAAAACTATTTGGATTATAGCAAATTGCATTTATATTAAATTCCTTAAGTAGTTGACTTGTGAGTTTTTGCGTGGGGCGGTAAACACAATCTGAAATGACAATTTCATCTCCTGGCCGACACACACTCATGATTGCTAATGCCACAGAACCTAATCCGGTTTGAGTTAAAAACACATGATGAGCCTGTTCTAATTCTTTAAGTAGTTTTTGTAATTGTATTGTCGTTTGACTTCCTTGTCTGCCATAATCCCAGTGTACGACATCGTTACCTTTTGCTATGTTTTTTTGATGTTTTCGCAATTCCTGCATAGTTTTGAACAAAATGGTCGATGCCCGAACTATTGGTGGATTTACTGATCTTACTTGGTAGTCTTTTGCTGCTGACTTTAAAAAAGTTTTAATAGATTTTTTCATAAAATTATTTGATAAGCAAATCTCACAATGCTATATCCAAAACCTTAGGTCAATTAAATAAAATAGTAAGGGAGGAAAAAATATGGGATACCCAAAAAAACATAGGGGTAGAAGAAAAATGGGTTCAAAAAAAAGAAGAGCTCGAAAAAGAAATAAGAGAAAATAAATTTTAATTAGTAAATGCTTAGAAAAAATCATTTACTATTAGTAAAGGTTGCAAAGAGTGGAAAACGTAAATCAAATTAGGATAGTAAGTATTTGGATATTTATTATAACATTTGCCTCTTTAAATTTATGTTTATTTGTTTCAACCAATTATCATCTGCTCGAGGATACAATATTTACTGTTGATCAAATAGGTAGGACAGGTTTTACTATTCCCTACATAGATGGAAATGTTTCAATCAGCAGAACTGCAAGAACATTTCCAGCATATCTTATATTCAAACCGGGAATGCTCATAACTGCTATTTTATTAATCAAATACTGGAAAGCAAATAATAAGTTAATACAAACAATTAATAATGATTTTAGTGAAAATAAATATTTTTTATTTTTTGGTATAGGTTCAGCTTTATTCCTGATTACACACTCACTTTTACTCGGAGTTCAATATGATGTAGATTTATACAAATTTTTCAGACGTTTTGTGCTTTTAGCCTTTATAATATTCGAGTTAGTGGCTCAAGCTTTATTAATAAACAATATAATTAAGGTAAAAAATAAGATTGAAAAAATGATTAATAAAAAAGTTTTAATTGTTAAAATTATTGTAGTTTCTATATTAATTGTCTTAGGTTTTTTATCATTACCCATTTTAACTTCCTCTGGATACGTCCATTTCAAACATGCTCTGGAATGGAATTATTTCTTAGGCGTAATATTGTTTTACTTACTTACTTTTTTGTTTTGGAGAAAAAAGTTCAAAATTACTGAGTGAGTTTAGTAAGGTATAAGGGTAAGAAGAGTAGCTTTAAAAAAACCAAAGATTCAGTCACTTTCGTGACCGAACCTTTTAAGTTTGGTACGCTGTTGAGAACTACCTTCGTACCATCCGCCTCGAATGTTTAGTTCTACTTTTCGAGACTTTCTGCCCGCTGAGCTTGAACCTCTCGGTTTTTCCTCAACTGGCCAGTTAAGAGTTGCCTCTTAATTCATTTCCATTAAATCAGATTAAAAAAAAAATGGTATCACTTTTTGGTTGTCAATTAATTTACAACCTTTGAATTGTGGATAAATAATTGTTCTCTGCTCTAACTATCCATCCCCCTCCTAAAACTTTATCCCCAATTTTATTTTGAGAATAAAATACACAAGCTTGACCTGGAGATATTCCTGTTTCCTTTTCTTCTAAATTCACTTCTGCACCAGTATTATTCAGATATACTTTAGCTTTTATCAATCTTCCAGTTGATCTCACTTTTATGAATAAATGTTCGTTATATTTTTTAACATCACATAAAAAATTCAAATTTTTTAGACAAATTCTTTTTATAGCTAAAGCTTCCCTACCGCCGACAACGACTTCATTTTTTGTTGCATTAATATTTACTACGTATAATGGTTCTTTATGGGCAATACCAATCCCTCTACGTTGGCCTATTGTAAAATTTATTATTCCCTCATGTTTTCCAATAATATTACCTTCGATATCTAAAATATCACCTTTTTTAAAAGAATCTGGTCTGTATTTTTTAATCACTGAAGCGTAATCGCCGTTGGGAACAAAACATATATCCTGGCTATCAGGTTTATCAGCCACATTTAACTTAAGCTCAGAAGCAATTTTTCTAGTTTCTTTTTTTTTCATTTGACCTAAGGGAAATCTCAAAAAATTTAACTGTTCCTGGGTGGTGCTAAAAAGAAAATAACTTTGATCTCTTGTTAAATCTACAGCTCGATACATTTCAGCATTTCCATTTTTTTTAATTCTATTAACATAATGTCCAGTGATTAAAGCGTCTGCTTTCATTTCTTGAGCATATGAATATAAATCCCTAAATTTTACAGTTTGATTACATTGTACGCAAGGAATTGGAGTTTCTCCCGCAACATAGCCGTCAACAAAAGAGTCTATAACATCTTTTCTAAATTTTTTTTGATAATATAAAATTTTGTGATCTATATTTAATTGCTGTGACACTTTTTTTGCATCTAAAATATCTTGGCCAGCACAACATTGTCTACTCTCCTTAGATAATTTAGTGTCATCATAAAGTTTTAGGGTAATCCCAAAAACTTTATAACCATCCTTTTTCATGAGGCCAGCCACAGTGGAAGAATCTACTCCGCCTGACATAGCAACCACAACTTTTGTATCTTTAGGCCGTTTCAAAAAGCCAAGAGAATTAACTTTTTTTGATATAATATTCATTAAATAGTATATATGTTCTAATATACAATATAATTATTTTCCATAAATGTTTTTAAATTATAAACCTGGTAATTGTGTAATAAACTCCGATAATAAAGACTTGGAAATAGAACAAGTTCAATCAATAATTAATAATAAGGTAACAGTTAATTTTTAAAATGTGAGTAGGAAGGTTATAAACAGTAACGAAATTATTTTAGAAAGAATGAATAAAATTGAATAATCTAAATCTAAAAAATATTGTAGAAGAGCTCCTGGATACATTCCTGGAGGCGGGAAAAATAGCTAAAGAAATTAGTCGCCGAGGAGTGAAAATTACCATTAAAACCGACAATTCTCCAGTAACTGATGGCGATCTTGCAGTCGATCAACTCCTGCGGAGCAAAATTGCAAATCTAACTCCGAATATACCTATCATTTCTGAGGAAACAGTTAATTTAGAAATAAAAAATAAAAATAAAACTTTTTGGTTAATTGATCCGATAGATGGAACCAAAGATTATATAATGAAAAAGGATGAATATACTTTAAATGCAGCCCTAATAGTAAATTTGAAGCCTGCTGTTGGTGTCGTTTATGCTCCAGGAAAAGACAGATTATTTTTCTCATATGGCAAAAATCTTGCATTTCAAATTTACAATGGAAAAAAAACGGTTCTAAATTGTAAAAAAATATACACTAACGAAATAATTGCTCTGGCGAATTCAAATAAAACTCCCACTGAAGTTTTAGATATTTATAAAAAGTATAAAGTTTCACAAACAATTAGGATGTCTAGTTCTCTCAAATTTTGTATACTAGCTGCAGGAGAAGCAGATATCTATGCAGCCAAAGCTAGAGCTTATGAGTGGGATATTGCTGCTGGACATGCGGTTTTAGAACATGCGGGAGGTTTAATTACTACTTTTGATGAAAAAAATTTTTTATACGGTAAAAAAAATTATAAAAATTTAACAATTCTTGCAAAGAGATGTTTAAATTTGGAAAAATGATTTTCTACTTTAGGTTGTATTATATATTTATTTATTCTCTAATCTTTATCTTTGTTTCTAATTAAAAAAATTATAGACTTATTTTTTATTACGGGATTCGATGATTAAAAGATTGTTAGTATTAACAACGCTAGGAGTGTTACTGTCAGGATGTTTCATGGTACCTATGGCTCTAGTAGGTCCAGCCGCTTCAGGATTCACTACAGCTTCTATTATACAATCCGGAATCACAACGACAGCAAACTATATAGTTAAAAAAAGCACAGGTAAATCGTTTGGCGAACACGCTCTATCTGTAATTAACGATGATATCTTGAAACAATCATATTTACCAAAAAATAATATCATAATTCCAGCTCTACCAAAGTCAAAATCTATTAAATAAATAAAAAATAAGTTTAATTCTAACCATATATGCTAAAAACAATACTTATTATATTGCTATCAGTTGCTACATTCGGTGTCTTATTTTTTCTTTATGTAAAAAAAGTTTTAAAAAAAAGGTTGGATTATTATCTGTCCAAAAATGATAAAAAAAACTAAAAAAATTTAATGTCTAATCAAACCATTTTACAAAATTTTTTAAATTCTTCTTTTGGAATTTCTAAAACCTTTTTTGAAATTTCATAACTAAAACCAGATCTTGCGAGAATAGAAATATCTTTTCTGTAAAATAATGATCTATTGCTCTCTTCTCTGCAGGCTCCTATCCTTCTTCTTTTACATATCTTAATTGCTGAAAAAAAATCAGGATCTGATTCATTTTCTTTAATTTTAGAAATGCTAGCCTTTATATATTTTTCATTTATCCCTTTTTTAATAAGGTAATACCTAATTTTGTTTAAGGAATATCCTCTTCTTAAAAAGGCTTTAGTTTTTACATCCGAATAATATTTATCACTCAAGAATTTCTGTTCGACTAATGTAGAAATAACAACATCTATTAAACTAAATAATTCTTTTTTATTAAATGTTTTTTGATTTTTTTTTAAAAATTTTTTAAATAAATAAGTTCTTAATTGTTGTTTTGAAGGGCTGTATTTTTCTATATAAACATAAGCAAAATCTCTTATTTCGCCGATTGCTGTTTCTAGATCTTTCTTATTTTTTATAGGATTCACAACTTTTATGTACTATATTATATATTCAAACACATATGTTAATTCAATTTCAGAACTACTTAACATTTGAAACCATATACTTGTGGGCTAATTTTGGTGTTTTGCCATTTTGGTTGATGTTGATTTTTATTCCAAATTCAAAAATTACCCAAATATTTATTAATTCGGTAATTTTACCTCTGATTTTAGCCGTTGCTTACGTATACACAATTTATCAAACGATTTTATTAGATGAGCCTATATTTGATTTTTTTAAACTATATTTAAATTTAGATAATCTATACACAATATTTTCAATAGAAAGTTTTTTATTAGTTTTTTGGTTACATTTTATAACACTAAATCTTTTCCTGGGCTCGTGGGTATCTAGAGATGGAGTAAAATATAACATACCTCGTGCTTTGATGTTTTTACCCTTAATTTTAATTTATTTTACTGGTCCTGTTGGACTTGTTTTGTACTGGTTTATAAGAATCTTTTATGCCAAAAAATTAAAATTTCATGATTAAACCATTTGAATTTTATTTTGATTTTGTAAGTCCTTATTCTTTTCTGGCTCACAAGGAAATCAGAAAAATTGAAAAAACAAATGCAATTAAAATTAAATATATGCCTATTTTATTAGGCGGGTTACATAATTTAGCGGGAATTATAGCTCCGGGTTTTATTCCTATTAAGGCTAAATATATGATCAAAGATTGTAAATTATGGGCTGAAAAATATAACATTACATTTAAATTCAATAATTACTTTCCAATAAAAACTTTAGATTTAATGCGGTGCGTTTTAGTTGCTGAAAAAAAAGGCTTTTCGCAAAATTTTATCAATAAAGTTTTCGACGCTATTTGGAAAGATGGTCTTAATTTAAATGACAATATAATTGTTGAAAAATTGCTAAAAAATTTAGACATAAATCCCAAAACTTTTTTAATGGAATCAGTAGATTCTAAAATCAAAGATGAATTAAAAAAAAGAACTAACGCTGCTCATAAAAAAGGTGTTTTTGGCGCACCTTCCTTTGTTGTTAATAATAATGTTTTTTGGGGCCAAGATCGTTTAGAATTTGTGCTTAATGAAGCAAAAAAATGATAAACTTAGTCTATATTTAATAATTAGAAAAAGTTTATGAAAGAAATAAACAATAAAGTTAAAATTAGCTTTTTTAAAAAGATTTTCATAAAAATTTGTAGAATACTTGGTTATGAAATAATTGATCAAAGCAATTTCTACGTTCCTACTCAGGAAAAATACCTTAATGAAAATTTAAACACGCAGGGAAAAAGTTCAATTACACTTCCATTAGGCGAAACAAAAATTTCACGCAAAGTTAAAGCGTTAACGATAATTTATAGATCCTGCACTAATGTTAATATGTTAACACAAAACAAAAAAAGATTGTTTGATAAAGAAAAGTCTGAGTATACTTTTAGATCTTTAAATTCAATAATTTCGTCATTAAATCATGCTAGAATATCTTTTCCTCAAATTGAATTAGATATAGTGATTATAGACCACAATTCAAAAAAAAGTCACTTAGATCAAATGAAGAAACAATTAAATGAATCACATTTTAAAAATTTAATTATTTCTTTAAACCTTAATGAATTTAGAGATAAAATTAAAAAGGTTAATGCGAAAAATGAAAAAGTGACTGAAAATCAAATATCAAATATGTCTAATATTTGTAAATCATTACTAATAGCTAAAAATCAATGTAAAGATCTAGTATACTTTGTTGAAGATGATTACCTTCATCAGCAAAAAACTATTAAAGAAATGATTTTTGCTTATGAGCGTATATCGTCACAAATTCAGAGAGAATTAATTTTATGTCCTATAGATTATCCTTATTTATACACTAAGATAAATCCTACCAATATTTTTTTAGGTTCAGCAAGACATTGGAGGGTAGTTGGTGAAACTTTATGCACATTTTTAACTAGCACAAATATCTTGCATAAATACTGGGATAAACTCATCTCTATGTGTCAATTTGAACATTATCCATTTGAACAACCTCTGCATGATATATACAAATCCGAATATTGTTTGTCACCAATTCCGTCTCTAGCACTTCATTGCACAAACGTAAATTCTATCTACGGTCTTTCTCCCACCATGGATTGGAAAACGGTCTGGGAAGAAAACAAGAATTATTGAAAATTAAGAATAAACAAAAAAAACAGCCTTTACCTGTAACTTAAATAAAGGCTATTTTTTTGATGTCTACTTATTGAACATCTCCTTTAAAGCTTTTGCTGGTAAAAATTTTACTTTTTGCGAAGCAGCAATTTGTATTTGCTCACCAGTTCTTGGATTTCGACCCACTCTAGCCTTTCTTTTTGCTACTTTATAAGTACCAAAACCAGCAATTTTAACCTGCTCGTCGCCTTTCAAGCAACTCAAAATAATTTCAGTAATTCCATCAAAAGTACGCTCTGCGTCAGCTTTGCTGAGATTCATGGAACCTGATATCTTAGCGATCAGTTGTTTTTTGTTCATTTTAGCCCCTTTTTAGTGTTTTTTTTAACTTTTGACATAAATACGAGGAAAATCAACATTTTTTTTAGTAGCTATTAAATATATCAACACCATATATAGTCTTATGTCAAAAAGTGCTGATTTTATTGGTTTTTTTGAATATATTTTTAGATTATTTAGATTTTCCTAAAACAAACCAAGATCTTTTAGATCGTTAAAAGTCACAAAAAACATCAGAGAAAACAGTAAAAATAAACCGATTCGGAAAAACCCTTCTTGTGTTTTTTGTTTAAGCGGTCTTCCCAAGATTTTCTCGAAAAAATAAAACATCAAGTGTCCTCCATCAAGCATAGGAATTGGAAATAAATTTATCAATCCCAAACTAACTGAAATATAGGCCATTATGCTTAAAAATGGAATAAATCCATGCTCTGCTACCTGACCAGTAATTTTAGCTATTCTTATCGGTCCACCTAACTGAGAAGAATCCGTTGATCCAACCAACATATTACCTAAATATTTAAGTGAAGTAACACTAACAAACCAAACTTCTCTAACTGAATAGTATATAGCTTGGCTTGGACCCAATGGCTTTTTTTTAAATTCATTGTTGAAGGGAGATAGCTTTATTCCTATCATTCTTTTTTTAACAGAATTTCCTAAAGAATCCTTACTTTGCACTAAATTAGGCTTAACGTACAAAGTAACTACTTGATCATTTCTTGATACAGTAAATTCGATTATTTCTGTAGTTGAGGTGCTGATAAAAGTAGAAACTTCTAAAATACTCAGAACTTCATTATTATCTATAGATATAACTTTATCATTTTTTTGTATACCTGCTACATAGGCTGGACTATCAATTTGGACCTCATCAACAACTGCTGTGGTCAAATCTTTTCCAACAAACATATTAATTATTGCAAAAATTATTATGGCCAAAACAAAATTAGCTATTGGGCCTGCAGCCACAATTAATGATCTTTGATATAAAGGTTTTAAAATAAAAAGTTTATTTCTATCTTCTTCGTTATACTTATCAATAACTTCTTGTTGTTCGGTTTGACTAAATACATTACGATCGCCAAAAAATTTAACATATCCACCCAAAGGAATCCAACATACTTTCCATCGAGTTCCAGATTTGTCGTTCCATCCAAAAATTTCTCTACCGAAACCTATTGAAAAATCTGTAATACCTACTCCGTAACGTTTTGCAAAATAATAATGTCCATATTCGTGAATAAACACGACAATCATTATTAAAATAAGAAATGGTATTATATGACTCATCAACTCCAAGGACCTTTTATAATTTTATTTTTCCTTCTTACTTTTTTATTAAAGAACAATATCAAAACCATACCTGAAACAAAACCTCCAATATGAGCTGCATAGGCCACCGCTCCTTCGCCATGTGAAATAAATTGGAGAATAAACCAAAATCCTAAAACATATAAAGCTCTAATTTTGATAATAGTAATAATGAAATATGGAATTAAAACAAGAACTTTAGCTCTGGGATAGTTAATCATGTATGCTCCTAATACTCCACCAATTGCTCCACTGGCTCCAATCATCGGTATTTGAGAGTGAGTATCTGTTAATACCTGTGACATCGCAGCACCTATTCCACAAAGAATATAAAAAATAATAAAATTCCTTGACCCTAGATTGTCTTCTATATTATCTGCAAAAATCTTCATATACCACATGTTACCGATTAAATGTATCCAACCGCCATGCATGAACATGGAAGAAAAAATCGTCAGGAAAGCTGGCACAGCATAAAGATCTGCTGGCAACTGATCATGTCCCATTAAAACTGAAGGAACCAATCCGTAAGAATAAAAAAGTTGTCCAGTCCTATAAGATTCAGATCCAAGTTGCATAAAAAAAATCGCAACACACATACCTATTAAAAAATAAGTTACAGTTGGTCGACTTAAAGTTGGGTTATCGTCTTTTAAAGGAATCATAACTTATTATAACAATTGCTGGTCCAAGTGTTGCAACCAAAAATGACCAGAATAATAAAGAACTGGATATAATCTTAGGAAATAAATCAAATGGTAGCAGTGTTCCTACTAAAATACTTTTAGAAAAATCAGGATTGGGAAAGAGTAGCAAGCCTAAAAACAAACCTATTAATATGGATATCATTGCATTTCTTTCTTTAAAGTTTTTTTGATAAAAACCATAAAAAACTGTAAACACAGCTGCACAACATAAAAGATCGGCCAGTAAAAATAGGTACAAAATACTGTATCCCCTTGAGGCAATAATGAGTGAAATAACTGACAAAATAATAATAAAAAATTTTGATAATCGTAAAAAATCCCTTTGCTTAGGATCACCATAAAAATTTCTTCCATCTACAACTACTAGACTTGAAATGGCGTTAACTAAAGTGTCAATAGTACTTACCGCTAATGACACAGCCAGTATAATAATTAGTACTGACAAAAATTCAGTTTTATCTTTTAATAGAATAGAGAAAAACGCTAAATCAGGGTTTACTTTGCTATCTAGTGAAACGGCAATTATCCCACTTATTCCCATAATAAATACTATAGGAATTATAATTATAAATGATATCCAAAGACTTTTTTTCAGTACTTCACTATCCTTTGCTGCAAAAACTCTTTGCCAATTTCCTTGATGAAAAAGATTTGTAGCCGCAACCGCAATAAAGAAAGTTAAACCTGCTGTATAATTTGGAATATATTTACCACTTAACAAATGCTGTGAATTAGTTTGAATAACTTCAAAAGAAATATAATCCGAGCGTGAAAAAAATAAATAAAAGACACAAATAAATAATAAAATAAGAATAATAAAAAATTGTAGGTTGTCAGTTAAAATTGATGCCCTTAAACCTCCATATAAAGTATATACAAGTGTCGTTACAACAACTAAGGTTGCTGTTATCCATAATGGAGTACCCGAAATATAGTTCACTAACATTGAAACAGCAGTTACTTCAGCACACAAAAAAATAAACATATAAAAAATAGTTAATATTAAAATTAATTTAAACAGATTTTTACCAAACTGATGATGAATAAACTCAGTAAGGGAACTTCCTCTAGGAAAAATTTTTCTTATTTTTGTTCCTAAAAAAATAAGTGCTATCATTGGAAAAGCGGTTCCAAGCGAATAACCAATGACAGAGCCTATTCCTCCCCATGTAGCCGCTGAAGCTGGGCCAAATAATATCCAGGCCCCTAACGCCGAAGCTACCAAACTAGTTGTTAAAGATGTTGTTTCAACATTTCTGCCTGCGGTAAGATAATTTGACAAACTTTGATGTTTTCTTGAGTATAAAATTCCAATTACAACAAACAGTAAGCTAACTGCAATAATTAATAATAATGCTAAATTTTGATTTAAAAAATATAATTGATCTCGCATTTTATTCCCTCACTGAATTACCAGTCAGGTTCCTAGAGTTTAATCTCAGTCTATTAAGACACCCCAATTAAGAAAAATTTATCTTGTTGTTGTTTTAAAAGCAAACTATATGATCGATATTAATTGGTCTTTTTATTCCAAATTTATCACCAATTTCATGTCGATGCATATGATGAGAGTGCACGAAAATTGGAATCAACAAATCACTCAAAGTTTTAAGTGTGTAAATTAAATTAGTGCCTCTAAACCTTCTATCCATTACTTCTAATTTTAAATTGCTTTTATCATCATGCTCAAGATCTTCCGGTTGTACTAATAATTGCACATCAGATCCTTTTGGATAATATTTTATAAAATTTCCTTTTATTGTTCCAAGATCATCATTTTCAAGACTATTTTCGCCTGTAATCTTTGCGGGTATCAAAATTCCCCTATTCAAAAAATTTACTACTTCCACAGAATTTGGAAAATGATAAACATCGTATGGATCATTATATTGTTTAAGTTGATTATCCAAAATAATTCCGCACTTTGAGCCCAAATAAAATGCTTCGTAAGAATCATGGGTAACAATAATTGTTGTTATTTTTAATTCAGTCAAAATCTTTTTTAATTTAACTTGAATTTCTTCTTTAAAGCTCTGATCAACATTGGATAATGGTTCATCTAATAATAGTAAATCAGGTTTAGAAAGTAATGATCTTGCTAAAGATGTCCTTTGAGCTTCACCAGAACTAATTTGGTGTGGAAATTTATCTACAACATGTTCTAAATGAAGAAATTTTATTACTTCATCAGTATTTAAGTCTTTTTTCTTTTTTTTGTTTCGGGCCTCTCCAAACTTTATATTTTGAATAACATTATAATGAGGAAACAAACAATTATCCTGAAATGAAAGAGAAATATTTCTATTTTCAGGTTCAATATGAATATCTTTGGAAGAGATAATTTTATTCTCTAATATAATTCTGCCTGATTGAATTTTTTCAAGACCAGCTATAGTTCTTAATATTGTGGTTTTTCCAATACCTGATGGACCAAGCAAACATATAATATCCCCTTCGTTTTCTATATTGAGAGAAACATTATTAACCTTGCTTTTATTACCTGCTGCAAAAGTAACATTTTCAATTTCTAAAAAATTTTTGTTCATAAAAATTTATTCTTTAAGAATATATCTAGATACAACTAAAATAAAGACGCTTGCTATGGCAACAAGAAGTAAAGATGGTGCGGCAGCCGCTTCTAACAGATCTTGTGAAGCAAAAACATATGCGGTGGTTGCAAAAGTTTCAAAGTTAAAAGGTCTCATAATAAGTGTAATTGGCAGTTCCTTTATTATTTCGATTGCAATCAAAATACCGATTAAGAATATTGAATTTTTTAAATATGGAATGTGTATATTTGTAAAAGTCTTAAATTTAGAATAACCAAGCAGATACGAACTTTCATCAATTGAATAGTTTATTTTTAAATATCCAGATTTAATACCATTATAGGCTAACGAATAAAATCTTATAAAGTAAACAAAAACTAATCCTAAAATAGAACCTATAAAAATTGGTTTGATAGTTCTTGTTTCGAACAAATCAATAATATTGCTATCAAACCAAGAAATAAAAGTGATAAACGCAACAGCAAGTATAATTCCAGGCATGGCATAACCTGATATGGAAAATGTTGTTAGCGTCTCAAGAATTTTGCTTTTGGAAACTCTATTTCCATAATTTGAAATAAAAGCTAGAGATATCAATACAAAACTAGATATAAATACTAGCAAAATTGTATTTAAAAATAGCCGTATTATATTTAAATCAATTAAATGTTTAGGAAAAATTATTGTCCAGTAAAGCATCTGTAAAACTGGAAATAAAAAACTTATAAAAAATACTATTGAGCAAAAGAAAAAAGCTAATAAAGATTTATAACCTGTCAACGAAATTAATGACTTTGATTTAAAATCTCCTTTTGAAGGAGAATGGTATTGTGCTTTTCTTCTAGAAAAATTTTCTAGAAAGAATAAACCAAGAATAAAAATTAATAGATAAAATGACAATCTATTTGCCAAAGTAAGATCATCGAAAGAAATCCAAGCATTATATATGCCAGTAGTTAACGTTGATAAACCAAAAAACGAAACTGATCCGAAATCTGAAAGAGTTTCCATGGCTACCAAAGAAAGTCCTACAACAATTGCGGGTCTAGCCGATGGCAAAATGATTTTAAAAAATGATTTTTTTTTAGAAAAACCAAGATTTTTTCCTAATTCAATTAGATTTTGAGATTGATAATGAAATGATGCTCTCGTTAATACATAGACATACCCAAATAATGAAAATGAAATAGATATAATAGCACCTAACATTCCATCTAATTTAGGAATAAATGAATTATAATTACCTTCTCCAAATACATTTTTCAATATTGAAAAAGCTGTTCCATAGTTTTCAAAGAAAGCAGTTAAAGAATACGCATATATATAAGCTGGTACAGCAAAAGATAAAATTAAAGCCCATTTAAAAAATTTTACACCAGGAAATTTATAAAAAGAGACAATATAAGCACATCCAACCCCAATAAAAAATGTTAAAAATAAAACTCCTATTAATAAAATTATTGAATTAAAGATATATTCATAAAGAAATGTATCCTTCAGGATAGTTGAATAATTGCTTGTTGATTCAAAAAAACTAACAAAAACTGTAGCTATGGGTATAGCTACAACTATAGATATTAAAAATGAACTTAAATACCAAATATTAATTTTTTTTTTAATAACATTAAATATTATCTCCATCCCATTTATATCTTGAATTTTTTTAATTGTTACTTTTTTTTCCTCTTTACCGACGGGGGTCAGTAAAGAGGAGTTTTTTATTTTTTCAAAATTTAATATTTTTTTTTTATCAAACTTTGAATCCATTGTTAACAACTACTTCCAATTTGCTTCTAACATTACCTCTAATGCGTCGGCTTGTTTTTTACCATAAGATGAAACTTTAGTTTTAAAATCTTGTTTAAATCCTAATCCCATTCGAGCTACTAATTCATGCGGCTCTACTCCTTCAATCATTGGATATTCAAATGTGTTATTAACTATATGTTCTTGTGCTTCTTTAGTTAATAAAAATTCAAGAAGTTTAATTGCATTAGCTTTGTTAGGCGCATATTTTAATATTCCCCCACCGCTAATATTCATATGAGTTCCTCTACTATCTTGATTTGGGAAAAATGGTTTCACTTTCTTAGCGGCGGCTTGTTGCTCTGGGCCTTTTTTTCCAGATAACATCAAAGCCAGATAATACGTGTTTGCTACTGCAAGATCGGCCTCGCCAGCGGCAACAGCTAGAATTTGAGCTCTATCATTTCCTTTAGAATCTCTTGCCATATTACTTACTAGTCCTTTAGCCCATTCAACAGTTTTCTTTTTGCCGTTATTTTCTATTAATGAAGCAACAAGAGATTGATTGTAAATATTATTTGATTGTCTTATAACAATTTTACCCTTCCACTTTAGGTCAGCCAATCCTTCGTAAGTTAAGCCTTTAAGATCACTAGCCCTTACTCTTTCTGGAGAATAATAAATTATTCTTGCTCTCTTGGCTATTCCAGTCCAATAAGCAGTTCTAAAGTTTGCTGGCACAGCTTTTTTTATAGCTGTTGAACTTGCTCCTTTTTGAAATAATCCTTTTGCTTGAAAAGCACCTAATCTTCCAGCGTCTGCTGTAATGTATAGATCAGCTGTACAATCTTTTCCTTCTTCAATTATTCTTTTTTGAAGGGCTTTGTCTTTTCCTGATACGACATTCACTAAAATTCCAGTTTTTGCTGTAAATTTTTCATACAACTGAACATCTGCATCATAGTGCCTAGCACTAAAAATATTCACTTCATCAGCACGTGAAATGCCAATTAAAGTAAAAAAAATAGATATAAATAAAATAATTTTCTTCATTGTTTACCTCTTAATAATTAATTGATCACAAAGTTTAATAATAATGAGAATGATTATCAATATCAATATGTAACATTAAATACAACTAAAAAATGTATAGGAGTTGAGGTTTTCTATATATATGCTCGGTTGTAAGGAAAATATATGGTTGAAGAAAAAAATTCAATATTGCTATCAGACGTTTCTGTTGATGGAGATTTGGTAGAAAAAGATAAGATAATAATAGATGCAAAGATTAACGGTGATATCAAAGCTGAGGATATCGAAACACACTCAAATTCAAATATAAGAGGAAATATTACTTCCAAAAATGCTTCCATGGGTGGAAAACTTAAGGGAAATATAAATTCAGATCAAATCATTATACAAAAAACCGCTGATATTGAGGGTGCGCTCAACCAAAAAACTTTGTCTATTAAAGAAGGCGCAGTTCTTAAAATTAAAACCGAAACTTACAAATAATCCTAAAATTCCCACTTATTAACTTTACTATATAGAAAATTTCTAAACGCAATTACACGCGCTACATTCCTAAGTGATTGCGGATAGACAAAATAAGATTCTGTTTTAGGCCCTTCACATTGAGGTAAAACTTTAACAATATTTGGCACAGATATTGTTATATAATCGGGAAGCGCTGCCAAACCCACCCCACTCTGTACAGCAAGTAATAAACCGTAAATACTATTTACTTTCATAATTGGTTTTCTTTTTTTATTATCTTTAACACCCATTTTTAAAGCCCAATCGGGATTAAAAACAGGAGAAGGTGCTCCCTTGCCGTAAGAAATAAATTTATGTTTGTTTAAATCTGATATGATTTTTGGATGTCCATATTGTTCAAGATATTTTGTTGAACCATATATATGATAATGAATATCAATCAATTTTTTTTGTATATGATTCAATTGTTTGGGACGTCTCATCCAAATACCAATATCTGCCTGTCGAGTACTCAAGTCCAGTTCTTTATCATCAAAAATCAATTCGATTTCCATTTCCGGATTTAGTTTCATAAATTCTTGAATTCTCGGAGTTAGCCAAGTTGTGCCAAAACTTACTACCGTTGTTACAGTTAATTTTCCAGTTGGTTTGTTTTTCTTATCTATTAAAGTGGATTCAACATCTTTTAACTTAGCAATTACTTCATGTGCAGTTTTAAATAAATATTCCCCATTTTCAGTTAGTGACAAACCTCTTGCGTGTCTTTCAAATAATAGAGTTTTTAACTCTAGTTCTAATGATTGAATCTGTCTACTAATGGCTGACTGACTTAGATTTAACACATAAGTCGCTTTGGTAAAATTTCCAGCTTCAACAACCGCATGAAATATTTTGAGTTTATCCCAATCCATATTATTTATTTAAATCTACTAAAACTCTTCCCGCAATTTCACCTTTTAAAATATTAGGAAATATATTTAATAATTCTTCTAGATTAACAATCTTTATATATTTTTCTAAAAATTTAAAATCAATAAGACCGGCTACTTGAGACCATACAAATTCTCTTCTCTTTTTACTAATCTTTACTGAATCTATACCCCATAATTTTACACCTCTAATTATAAAAGGCATAACTGTTGTGTTAAGTTTAATATTGGCTGCATTTCCACATGCAGCAACAATTCCACTAGGTTTAGTTTGCGAAATTACATTCGATAAAATGACTCCACCTACAGTGTCGACAACACCGTCCCATAAACCTTTTCCCAAAATTTTTGGCTCTCCCTCAAGTTCTTTTCTATCAAGAATATTTTTAGCACCTAGCTGTTTTAGATAATCTGATTTATTTTTTTTACCAGTCACCGCTGTTACATTGTATCCGAATTTAGAAAGTATCATAACTGCAATACTTCCTACTCCTCCCGTAGCACCTGTTACCAAAACATCATTTACTTTTTCTCCCAACAATAATTCTTCTCTAGCTTTTATTGCAAAAGCACAAAGTAAAGAGGTAAATCCAGCTGTTCCAAGTATCATTGCATTTTTATTTGAAATAGATTCGGGTTTTTTTACCAATAATTCACTTTTTACCTTTACAAGTTGAGCATATCCCCCAGGATATATTTCTCCCACCCTGCAACCAGTTAGAACAACATCATCTCCTGATTTAAAATCTGACGTGGCACTCTCTATAACTTTTCCGGAAAAATCAATACCTGGTATATGAGGGTACTCTTTAACAAGTTTGCCACCATTTTTTAAAATTAATGCATCCTTGTAATTTAGACCTGAATAATCGACTTTGACTAAAACATCACCACTTTTAAAAAAACTTTTATCTAAAGTTTTTATTTCCCTAGTAAACTGATCTCCAGATTGGTTAAGTACTATTGCTTTGAATTTGTCGTTCATTTTAAAAAATTATGCTAAATTATTAACAAATGTTTAATCTTTGTTAATATATCTCAAGTAACGATTTTGAAAACTCAAATCATCCTTGAAGGCTCCAAGAAAATAATTAGTAATAGTTGAAGTTTTTTCTTTTTTGATGCCTCTATTTGTCATACATTGATGTGAAGCATCGATAGTTACCGCGACACCTCTTGCTTGTAAAACGCCCATTATTGACTTCGCTATCTGCATTGTTAAACGTTCTTGTGTCTGTAATCTTTTTGAAAAAGCTTCAACAACTCTTGCAAGTTTACTTAAACCGACTACTTTCATTGATGGAATATAAGCAACATGGGCAACACCGACTATTGGAGCTATATGATGTTCGCAGTGACTTCGTATGCTAATATTCTTTTCAATAACCATATCATCATAACCTTCCACCTCGGTGAAAGTTTTTGATAAATATTCTTCTGGATCTTGATTGTAACCTTGAAAATATTCTTTAAAAGCTTTTACGACCCTTTTGGGTGTCGATTTCAAACCTTCTCGCTCAGGATCTTCCCCTATCCACTCTATGATTGTTTTTATAGCTTCTTCAGCCTTTTCGTCTGAAATTTGTCTACTTTTTCTTTGCAACCGATCTGTATCTTTGGCTAATTTCATATTATTAATTACATCGTTATTATTTTAAACATCTATATAATGCAATAAATGTTTAAAAAAAGACATACTATTAAAGAAGTTGAAGAAGGCAAGTATTTATCGCCAAAATTTGATGAAAATGGCTTAATTCCAGTTATAACTAGTAATATTAAAACTGGTGACATTTTGATGCACGGATACATGAATTCTGAAGCTCTAAAAAAAACTATTGAAACCAAAGAAGCTCACTATTGGAGTCGTTCAAGAAAGAAAATATGGCGTAAGGGCCAAGTAAGTGGTTTTGTACAAAAAGTAAAAGAAATTAGAATTGATGATGATCAGGATTCTGTTTGGTTGTCCGTAGATATCGGAAACGGATCTAGCTGTCATGTCGGATACCGTTCTTGTTTTTATCGATCCATACCTTTGGGTAAAATTGAAAATGAAGAAGAATTAGAAATGGAATTTAGAGAAAAAGAAAAAATTTTTGATCCAGAAAAAGTTTATAAAGATGAACCCAATCCAACAAAATTATAATGAGTGATGATGAGCATCATAAGAATGTTTTGGGTAAAGAACTTGAAATAACACCTTTGGAAAAACTCAAATAATACGCAATTGACTTATCATAATTCAAAAACTATTTAAGATCTCCAGCAATCTCACCAGTACAAAAAATATTATTTCCTCTAACAGGATCAATTACCTCTACCTTAGCAAAGGTATTATTTATTATAAAGTTTTTTTCATTTTCTGATAAAGATAAATTATTTAAAAATCTTGACATAAAAATCTCTTCCATATCTGCATTAGTTAGATATTGGTTTCGCTTTTGGAGAATCGCACTATATCCATACTTTCCATATAAAAGTATATTTCTTAATATGTTGCAATCTGACATCTTAGGTTTGTATTTTTTTTTTGAATATCTTTTTTTATCCATTACGCCCATAATAGAAATTATAATTTTAGAGTCTTTTTCTGAAAAGTCGACTTGAGACCAAACACTTTGATATTGCACTCTCATAGCTAAAGGTTGTGGACCTAATAGTCCGTGTCTTTGAACTAATCTTTGTTCAATCTTTAAAAGAATAAAATCTAAGTAAGAAGTTTTTTTACTTTTTTTCAAATCATCAAATATTGAATCAGCAAAACTTACTTGTGCTAATAACAAACATATTGCAGTTAATATTATTTTTTTCATTCAAGGCATACTTTTACATATTGCCATAACGTGGTCCACCACCACCTTCAGGTACAACCCATGTAATATTTTGAGATGGTTCTTTGATATCACATGTTTTACAATGTATGCAATTTTGCGAATTAATTACAAGCTTTGGATTCTGATTTTTCTTATCTCTTTGAATTTCATATACACCAGCTGGACAGTATTTCTGAGCAGGTTCGTCAAACTGTTGTAAAGTATATCTGATTGGTAAATGAAAATCCTTTAATTGAAGATGAACAGGCTGATTTTCTACATGATTTGTTCCAGTTAAATATACCGAACTAGTTTTGTCGAAACTAATTTTTCCATCAGGTTTTGGATAATCAATTTTTGGCATTTGGCTAGCTGGTTTTAAAGTCTCGTGATCTGCATGTTTGTGTCTTAGAGTAAATGGAAGTTTTCCTCTAAATAAAATTTGGTCCAAACCAGTAAACAAAATAGCTAAAATTAAGTTCCAACGAAAACTTGGTTTTACATTTCTTGCTGTATAAAGTTCATTGAAAATCCAACTTTTTTTAAATTTTGTTTCATAAATTGATAGATTCGTATCATTTATTATATGTTCAATAATTGCCTCCGCTGCAATAATTCCACTTTTCATAGCTGTATGAGAACCTTTTATCTTTGGCATATTTAATGTTCCAGCGTCACAACCAATTAATAATGCACCTGGCATATACATTTTTGGTAAACTTTGAATACCTCCTTCAATTAAAGCTCTAGCCCCATAAGAAATTCTTTTTCCTTCATTCAACATTTTTCTAATCGCGGGGTGTGTTTTAAATCTTTGAAATTCATCAAAAGGCGATAAATGGGGGTTTTGGTAATCAAGACCGACAACATAACCAATAAAAATCTGTTTTTTTTCAGCATGATAAACAAAACTTCCTCCATAAGTTTTGTTATCGAGTGGCCATCCCGCAGTGTGTAAAACCAAACCTTCTTGATGTTGATTTTCACTCACTTCCCATATTTCCTTAAAACCAATTCCAAATTGCTGAGGATCTTTTCCTTGATCGAGACCATATTTTTTAATTAAAATTTTTCCCAGATGGCCTCTACAACCTTCTGCAAAAACAGTAACTTTTGCATGCAATTCCATTCCTTCTTGGTGTGTATCTTTTTTATTGCCATTTTTATCTAAACCCATATCTAATGTAGTAACCCCTTTAACAGAACCATCTTCTTTGTACAAAATTTCACTTGCTGGAAAACCAGGAAATATTTCTATACCAAGTTTTTCTGCTTGCTCAGCAAGCCAACGACATAAATTCGCAAGACTAATAATGTAATTATTGTGATTTTTCTGAACCACAGGCAAAAGCCATGTTGGCCAACTAAAAGACTTATTTTTACTAAGAAATAAAAATTTTTCTTTAGAAACTTTTGTTTTTATAGGTGCTCTTTCTTCTTTCCAATTAGGTAATAATTCATCGAGAGCTTTGGTTTCAAAAACATTTCCACTTAAAATATGAGCCCCTACTTCTGCACCTTTTTCTAAAATACATACATTTAAATTAGAATTGAGTTGTTTTAATTTAATCGCAGTAGCTAATCCTGAAGGTCCGGCTCCTACGATAACAACATCATATTTCATTACTTCTCTTGCCATAAAATAAATATATCAGAATCTTTATTTTTGAATAGTATTGAGTTTGTTTAACTCTTCTAAAAACTGAGGCAAGGCTTCAAATAAATCTGCTTCGAGACCATAGTCTGCAATACTAAAAATTGGTGCCTCGCTGTCTTTATTAATGGCTACAATCACTTTGCTTTCTTTCATGCCAGCCAAATGTTGAATGGCTCCAGAAATACCCACGGCAATGTACAAATCCGGCACAACTACTTTTCCAGTTTGACCAACTTGATGGTCGTTACTTATATACCCAGCATCTACGGCTGCACGTGATGCACCTATTGCAGCATTTAATTTATCCGCAATAGCATTTATTAATTTAAAATTTTCCCCGCTTTGCATACCTCTACCTCCTGAAATAACAACTCGTGCTGTACCTAGTTCAGGTCTTTCTGATTTGCTTTCTTCTCTTTTAATAAATTTTGAAATATTTGGAACGTCAACTGCATCAATTTTTTCGATTGGAGCAGATCCTCCTGATGTTGGCGCAGGATCAAATGACGTCGGTCTGATAGTAATACATTTTTTTTTGTCGTTACTTTTAACTGTTGCAAACGCATTACCAGCATATATTGGTCGAATAAAAGTATCAGAACTATTAATTGTAATTACATCACTGACTTGAGAAATATCTAACTTGGCAGCTACTCTTGGCATAAAATTTTTTCCAAACGCATTTGCTGAAGCAATTATGTGAGTGTAACTTTCTGCTAACTTGACAACTAGTGCAGTTAAATTTTCGGCTAAATAATTTTCGTAATTTGTTGATTGTGATTGTAAAACTTTTTTTACTAACGGGATTGATGCAACTTCTTTAGAAACATTTTCACACTTATTTCCTGCAACCAAAACATGGATATCTGAATCTATTTTGGAAGCAGCGTTAATTACATTTAAAGTAAAAACTTTTAAATTTGAATTGTTGTGTTCTGCTATTAATAGAACTGACATTAGATTACTTTAGCCTCATTTTTAAGTTTACTAACTAATTCTGCTACATTTGCAACTTTTACTCCTCCTTTTCTTTTTGGAGGTTCTTCTACTTTTATTTGTTGAATTCTGTTAGCAATATCCACACCAAGATCTTTAACAAACAACTGTTCTATAGTTTTTTTTTTTGCCTTCATGATATTAGGTAAAGATGCGTACCGAGGTTCATTTAACCTTAAATCGCATGTAACAACAGCAGGCAAGTTTATCTCTAGAGTTTCTAAACCCTCATCAATCTCTCTGGTGACCTGTATGGTTTTTTCTTTCAATTCGATTTTTGAAATAAAAGTACCTTGAGCCCAATTTAACATCGCACCTAACATCTGCCCTGTTTGATTACAATCATCATCAATCGCTTGTTTGCCCATAAAGATCAGATTTGGTTTTTCTTTTTCGACAATTTTTTTTAAAATCTTTGCTACAACTAAAGGCTCCACATAACTGTCGGTTTTTACATGAATCCCCCTATCAGCTCCCACTGCTAAGGCTTTTCTCACTGTTTCTTGTGCTTTTTCTTCTCCAATTGTAACTACAATAACTTCTTTTGCTTTTCCTAACTCTTTAATTTTTACAGCTTCTTCAACCGCATTATCATCTGGTGGATTGGTTGCCATTTTAATATTATCGGTGTGAACTCCAGTTCCATCCTCTTTAACTCTAATCTGAACGTTGTAATCAATAACCCTTTTAACGGCGACTAAAATTTTCATTTAAGCTTTTAATAATTTATTTTCAGGATCGTAAGGACTATCTTCAATAATTAAAACTTGATGTATTTTTCCCAATATATCTATTTCTAGTTTTTGCCCTACTTTTGCAAGATCTGGTTTAACCATGCCTAAGGCTAGAGATTTATTTAATCTAAAACCAAAATCTCCTCCGGTTGCTCTTCCTACTACAGAGCCATCATTATAGATTGGATTATTTCCCAAAACATCCGCATCAGTTACGCCGTGCACTTCCATAGTTACCAATTTATTAAAAAAACCTTTTTCTCTCCATTGATTCAATGCCGCAAGACCAATAAAATCTCCCTTATTAGGATGAATAAATCTATCTAGTCCAGACTCATAAGGTGAATATTCTATAGAAAGCTCAGTTCCGACTAATTTATAAGATTTTTCTACCCTTAAACTATTCATGGCTCTAATGCCATACGGTTTTAAATTTAAATCTTTTCCAGATTCCATCAACTTATCAAAAATATGATTTTGATATTCAATTGGATGGTGCAACTCCCAACCCAACTCTCCTACAAAATTTACTCTCATTGCATTGCAAGGAGCTAAGCCAATATTAATATTTTGTGCACTTAGCCATTTAAATTTGTCGTTAGAAAAATCAGTTTTGGAAATTTTTTGCATTAATGTTCTAGCTTTTGGTCCAGAAACTACCAAAACTCCAATACTATTTGTTAAATTTTCAAACTGAACAGATCCATCTTTTGGCATCCATTTATGTATCCAATCATGGTCAAGTCTTTGAAAAGCACCTGCTGAAACTAAATAAAAACTGTTTTCTGATTCCTTCATAATTGTAAACTCAGAATGAACTCCTCCTTTTGTATTCAAGGCATGACAAAGATTGATTCTACCTATTTTTTTTGGAAGTTTGTTAGCAACTAATTTATTTAAAAATTCTTCTGCTTTAAAACCTTTGATTCTGCATTTAGCAAATGCTGTCATGTCTAACAAACCAACATTTTCACGAACATTTTTACATTCTCTTTCCATACATTTAAACCAATTAGATCTTCTAAATGACCAATCATCTTCTTGTTTAGCACCATCAGTTGCAAAGAAATTTGCTCTCTCCCATCCAAATTTTTGACCAAACACAGCCCCAAGTTTTTTTAATCGGTCATAACATGGTGCTTGTCTTAAAGGTCTGCCGGCTGGTCTTTCTTCGTCGGGGTAATGAATTATAAAAACATTTTCATAGGCCTCTTCATTTTTTTCCAATAAGTAGGATTTTGTTGCATATGAACCATATCTTCTTGGTTCAACACCCAACATATCTACCGTAGGTTCACCATCGATAATCCATTCAGCAAGTTGCCATCCTGCGCCACCTGCAGCGGTAATTCCAAAACTGTGACCTTCATTTATCCAAAAATTTTTTAATCCCCAAGCAGGTCCAACTATAGGATTTCCGTCAGGCGTGTAACAAATGGCACCGTTATAAACTTTTTTTACACCAACCTCTCCAAAAGCTGGTACTCTTTTAATTGCTGATTCTATATGAGGGCCTAAACGATCTAAATCTTCTTGAAATAATTCATACTCACAATCTTTTGAAGGACCATCAACATAACAACATGGAGCTCCACGTTCATATGGACCTAATATTAATCCGCCCGCTTCTTCTCGCATGTACCATGAATAATCACTATCTCTAAGAACGCCCATTTCTGGTTTGCCTTCTTTTTTTCTTTTTTGAATTTTTGGGTGAGGTTCAGTAACAATATATTGATGCTGCACTGGAATAACTGGAATTTCCAAACCCACCATATGTCCAGTTTGCCTCGCAAAATTTCCGCTGCATGAAACAACATGCTCGCAAGTAATATCTCCTTTATCCGTAATTACAATCCAGCCATCTTTATTTTGTTTGATTGAAGTTACGACAGTGTTTCTATAAATTTCGGCACCACGATTTCTTGCACCTGTAGCGAGAGCTTGAGTAACATCAGCCGATTGAATGTATCCATCCTCTGGATGTTGTATAGCTCCAACTAAACCTCCTATGTTACACAACGGCCAAATTTCTTTTACTTGCTCAGGTTTTAAAAATTTAACATTCACTCCAATCGTTTTTGCAACTCCAGCATACTGATGGTATTCATCCATACGATCTTTTGTTTGTGCTAAACGAATATTTGACACGACACTGAAACCTACATTTTTACCAGTTTCTTCTTCTAATGTTTTATATAATTTAACTGCATACTTATGTAACTGACCAACAGAGTAACTCATATTGAAAAGTGGTAATAAACCTGCAGCATGCCAAGTTGATCCTGAAGTCAATTCTTTTCTCTCAACTAAAACAACATCTGACCAACCTTTTTTCGCTAGATGGTAAAGCATACTAACTCCAACAGCACCTCCACCGATGACTACTACTTTGGCTTTTGATTTCATAAAATAAATATGATTAAATTTACGTAATTTCTAAATGTAAGGATATAATAGGTCAAGTTGGATTTAAATGATTAAAAAAATTACACTTTTGCTTGCAATACTGGGGCCATTTATTCTTTATTTTTTTTCTATATGGTTATTAAAACTGGAAAAGAAAAAATACCCTATTTTAAAACTTTCTGTAGCTAGCATAATTTTACTAATTGTGACCTTAGGATTTTTTCGTTTTTATGGAGACTTTCCTCCAAACACTAAATACACACCAGCAGAATACAAGGATGGTAAATTAGTACCAGCGGAAAATAAATAATGGAAGAAAAATTAGATAATATTTGTGAAGAATGCAAAAAAGATGATGAAAGTGTTTCTCAAAACTTAATCATGCATGGATATAAAATTTGTGATTCATGCAAATTATCAAAAACTATATTTCCTGTTTAACTTGGACCAAAAAGTCGCAATATCATCACCAAAAAAATAGCTTGAACTAAAAAACCAATAACAACAACCCCTATTGCTCTCCATGTACTTTCATAATCTAGAGCTTGTCTAACTGCAACAATCATTGCAACTAACATCCATATTGCTGAACCGATAAAAGTTATACTCATTAACTCGGGAGTAAAACCAAAAACACGAATGAGTCCAGGAGCGCTAGAAAAACCAATCGTTCTTAACAACTCGCCATGATCGGCTTTTGTCGTAGGTTCTGGAAAAAGTTTTGCACCAATAAAATAAATTATGTATGCCCAAACATACCAACTGACTAACGACAAAAGTGGAGCCATCAAAAAATTGGACGCACCAAGGGATAATGCGCCTACCCCAGCAGCTAAACTAGAGAGTACAACAACTCCTGCCGCCTGAAAAGTTGCAGACTTATCAGCTTCCACTTCCTCATAAAGGCTAACATCTAACTTGCAGGCCCTTATCATTCTATTCACAAATTGAGAATTCATTTTTTTCTCTATAACATATTATTGCCATGAAGATATATGAAATAGCAGCAACATGACTATAGTTTTTATAAATTCTTTTATATTGTTTTTTGTCACCATCGACACAATAGGAAATTTACCATTTTTTTTAGCTTTAACAGAAGAAGCTAAAATTAAACAAAGAAATCATATAGCTATAAAAAGCGTAATTATAGCCTTTTTCATCATGGTCACATTTGCCTATGTGGGTAGATATTTGTTAGACGCAATTGAGGTATCTTTGGATTCTCTAAAAATCGCCGGTGGGATTATTCTTATGTTTTTGGCTATTGATATATTGTTTGAAAAAAGAAAAATAAGAAGAGAAAAAAGGGTTGAAGAAGCGCTAGATGAGAAAAATTTTGATGAAATTATTGTTTTTCCTATCGCAATTCCTTTTATTGCAGGTCCTTCAGCATTAACAACAATCATATTGTTAATTGGTAACTATGCTAATTTTCCAGAATTTCAGATACCAGTAATTCTTGCTTTAGTAGCCGCACTACTTGTTAGTTTATTTCTAATGATTGGAGCAAGTTTTATTGTAAAATTTATCCCTAAACAGATTCTACATGCTACGGCACGAGTAATGGCTTTTATCCTAGCAGCCTTGGCAACTCAATTTATTATCGATGGTATTAAAGCTAGCTTTAATATCTAGCTATTTATTCAAAGCGGCTAAAACTTCCGATTCTCGTGTATTTGCATTAAATGATTGAGTAAATGGTATTGGAACAACTAATGCTTTAACTGGTTTTCTAGAATATTTTTTTGGCAAATGAACTTTATATTTTTTACCAAAATTACCAATTGGAAAACCTTTGGCATTCAAATTTCCTTCGTAGGGTACATATCCCATAGCTATATTTTGCTTTTTTTCAGGATGATACCAAGGTGAAGTTATGTAACCCACAGGTTGACCACCATTTGAATTCGAAATTAACCAAAAATCCGGTGCATATTCTTCAATAGGTTTACCTCCTAATTCTAATCCAACAAGCTGGAGTTTGTAAGGTCTTTCTCCATTTTTAAGTTGTTCCTTCATTTTTTCAAGTGAATCTCTTCCGATATAGTCTGCTTGTTTTTCCCATTGATTTTTTCCTGACAAAGAAACTTGATAGCCCAAATTACATTGAAATGGATTATGTTCGTGATCCATATCTTGACCCCAAGATAAAATTCCAGCTTGAATTCTTCTGTGGTGGGCTGGTGCTATAACCATTAACTTATGTTTTTTTCCTGCCTTAAGCACAGCATTCCACATATCTTCTGCATATAAAGTAGCATTACGAAGATAAATTTCGTAGCCTGCTTCCCCAGAAAATCCTGATTGTGAAATAACACAACTTCTTCCACCAACTTTAGCTTCTGCCAAACCATAAAACGGCATGTTGTCCATATCCACTTGATCGCCAATTAAATCTTGCATTAAAGCTTTGGCTTTTGGTCCTTGAATTTGTACCGGACAGGTGTCTATCTCGTCTATCTCAACATTGAATTTTTTATCTGCATTAACTCCTTGTAAATACATGGATATGTCAGAATCTGATAAACTAAACCAAAATTCATCATCTGCCACTCTCATCAAAACCGGATCATTAAGTACACCACCTTTGTAGTTACAAAGAATAACGTAACGTCCACGCATTGTTGAAATTTTTGTTGCATCTCTTGTAATTACATAATTTGTAAATCTTTCAGCATCTGGTCCTTTAACACGAATTTGTCGCTCAACAGCAACATTCCACATTGTTACGTGATGTTTGATAGCCGCATATTCAACCATGGCTCCACCTTTTTCAGGTCTTACATATCCTCTTGGATGATAAACACGATTATAAACAGTTGCCCTCCAACATCCTGCTTTCATCGATAAATGCCAGTAAGGGGATTTTCTAACACGTGTCGAAATCAACATTTCCACTTTTGTTGGCCCACTTTGTCTGAGATTATAAGGCACATGTCTATCGGATTGATCTACAGACGTTGTATGTTTAACTTTATCGTAATTTATTTTTTCTTTTTTAGTTTTTTTCTTTTTCTTTTTAGACATAATTATTATCCGTTAACCATTTGTTTGTTTCTTTTAATCCACCAAAAGTATAAATATGAAAATTATCTGCTGAGTCTTTTAGTTTTTTTATTATGTCGTTTGGATCTTTTGGTTTTAATAAATCTAAAGCTTTAGTTACGTTAGTTTTAAGAAAGTTTATAGAATTTTTTGCCCCAACAATATTAGCAAATTTTAATAAACTGCTTATTTTTAAAGGCCCAGTAATTCCTACATGAACTGGCAAAGTTTGTTTAGAAAAAAATGAGGCTATAGGTTTAACATCTAAACACCATTGCGTAATTATATAATCTGCATAAGGTTTTTTATCAATCATAGCTTTTTCCAAATCTTTGTCGGATATATCAGGGGACCCATTCGGATGTCCAGCAATTCCTATCTTCCATTCCTCAAATAATCCTGTCTTTAGTAATTGAATTGAGCAGTGAAAATCTCCAACGGGTTGTGCACTCCCTCCTATTACTAGTGCTTGTTTTACCCCGCCATCCTTACACCTATTCACAAAATCTTTTAATTCGTTTTGATTTTTTATTGATCGTGCTGGAAAATGAGGTACTGGATTAAAGCCCGATTTGGCAAGTTCTGTAGCCTTGTTTGCTATCTCTCTATAATCGTTGCCAGGCAACATAGTAATATAAATATCTTTAACTTTGGGTAATTCGGATAGATTTGTTTTCATGGTAATTTCTAAAGAAAAATTCATAATCAACGGGATATATCAGCCGACCCCAGTAGATGTCCAGCAGTTTCGTCTGAAGTCTATTGCCAATTTATATGGAAATGCTAGGATTTTTTAATGACTAATAAATTTAATTTATGAAATCTCATAGAAAAATAATTCCTGACTCTAATTATTCTCCTAATATTACAACTAAAAAAAGATTGCACGAGGACGAAATTGATTTTGATCAATTAAGATCATATCGACTAAACAGAGTAAAAAAAGAATTAGCAAAAAGAGATATTGGAGCAGGAAAAAACTGGAATCAATTACTAGAAATTTTAAAACCAGGTGGTAGATATGCAACCTCCGGGGCAATTGCGGGACCTATAGTCAGTCTTGATGTTCGAACACTTTATTTAAAAGATTTAACTTTTTATGGATCCACTTATCAACCTGTCGAAGTTTTTAAAAACTTAATTAGGTATATTGAAAAAGGTGAAATTAAACCACTTGTTGCGAAAACCTATCCATTAAAGGAAATTAAAAAAGCACAGGAAGATTTTTTATTAAAAAAACATGTAGGGAAGTTAGTTCTTTTACCTTAAAGCTAAATTAGTTTAGTTCCAACCACCAACTGTTTTGACTTCTAAAAACTCTATCAGACCTTCAATTCCAGATTCTCGTCCAATACCAGAATGTTTATATCCACCAAAAGGAGAAGTGTCGGCTATGCCAACTCCATTTACATCTACCATTCCAGATCTAAGTTTTCTTGCAACTCTTTTAACTTTTTCTTTATCTTGCGTTTGAATATAATTTGTCAAACCATACGGGGTATCATTAGCTATTGAAACAGCCTCATCTTCATTTTCAAAAGGAATTATAGATAGTACGGGACCAAAAATTTCAGTTCTTGCAATCTCCATTTGATTATTAACATCGGCAAAAACAGTTGGTTTTATATAATAGCCTTTTTCTAAACCTTTGGGCTTGCCAGTTCCTCCTGCAACTACTTTTGCACCTTCATCTATTCCTTTTTGAATTAAAGTTTGAATTTTATTAAATTGTACTTCAGAAACTACCGGTCCTATATGATCGCCGTCCTTTTGCGGAACATCTACCTTGGTACTATTTGCTAGTTCTTTTACTTTTTCTACAGTTTCATTGTAAATTGATTTTTCAACAAGCATTCTCGTGGGAGAATTACAGGATTGTCCAGAATTTTTAAAACATCTTTGAACGCTCCATGCTACTGCTTCTGGACCAGCATCTTTAAAGATAATATTTGCTCCTTTTCCACCTAATTCTAAGCTTATTCTTTTGAAATCTTTTGCAGCATTTTGAGAAATTAATGCACCAGCTCTTGTTGATCCTGTAAAAGAAATCATGTTGATATCTGGATGACTGGTTAAAGCATCTCCAGTAGTAGCTCCGTCTCCATTTATCAAATTAAAAACTCCAGAAGGAAACTTCGCCTCATCAATCATATCCGCAAGTAACATCGATGACAAAGGTGCTATTTCAGATGGTTTTAAAACTACTGTACATGCTGATGCTAGTGCAGGAATTACTTTTAAATTAACTTGGTTTATTGGCCAATTCCAAGGTGTAATTAAAGCGCAAACACCTTTTGGCTCATACAATAATTTTTGATTATTCTTTTCTTCTCCTAAATCTTTTTCAAACTTAAAATCCTTTAATATATTTTTGAAAGATTTGATATGACTTGCTCCTGCTGCGGCTTGCATTTCTGTCGAAAATTTCATGGGAGCTCCCATCTCAAGAGAGATAAGTTTAGCCATTTCAGCCCATTGTTTTTTATAAATAACATATAATTTTTCTAATAATTCCAACCTTTCTTCTTTTTTCGTAAAAGCCCAAGTTTCAAAAGCTTTTTTCGCAGCACTGACTGCTCTGTCTACATCTTTTTTCCCTCCAAGAGATATCTCTGCACAAGGTTCTTCATTTGATGGATCAATTACTTTGTGATTTCTTGGTTCTATTGGAGAAACCCATTTGCCGTTGATGTAAAAATTCTTTTTATTTAGCATGAATAGAAATTATACTTTCTCTTAAGAATTTGTAAATCACGTTTTTAGTCATTGTCTATTAATCCTGAGCCAGCTGCATTTGTTTTTGAACTTTCCGATTCTTCTACAAAAGTTTTTTCGGTTCAGGATCTTTCCAAGCTACCTCCCAGTTCTGATGATTGCTAAAAGCGTTCTTTATTAAACTGAATATGGAATATCTTTGCATAGAGATTTACTTTATATGACCCCATCAAATTTTTCTATTTGTAACAGATCTTAATAAATAATGTATACATAACGCATATTTTTGAATATAGAAGTTCCAATGAGTAGTGTAAAATCTGACATTGAAATTGCAAGATCTGCGAAAATGGAGCTCATCAAAGATGTACTTGCAAAACTCAATGTTCCTGATGAACCTGTTGCTTTTAGCCCTATGGGACGTCATATTGCAAAATTAAATTTAGAGTATATCGACAAACTAAAAGAAAAAAATAGCAATTTAATTTTAGTCTCAGCTATCACTCCTACTCCAGCAGGTGAGGGAAAAACTACAACCTCTGTTGGTTTATGCGATGGACTAAACAAAATTGGAAAACAAACCGTTGTTTGTTTGAGAGAGCCAAGCCTTGGACCCTCTTTTGGAATGAAAGGTGGTGCCGCTGGAGGAGGTTACGCACAGGTTGTTCCTATGGAACAAATTAATTTACATTTCACTGGTGACTTTCATGCAATAACTTCTGCTCATAATTTATTATCTGCATTAATTGATAATCATATTTATTGGGGAAATAAATTAAATATTGACGTTAGAAGAATTGAGTGGAGACGTGTGGTTGATTTAAATGATCGCGCACTTCGACGAATAAATATTGGTTTAGGTGGTGTGGCCAATGGTTTCCCAAGAGAAGATGGATTTGATATTACTGTCGCATCCGAGGTTATGGCTATTTTCTGTTTATCAAGTAACTTAAAAGATCTCGAAGAAAGAATTGGAAATATTACTGTAGCTTACACTAGAGAAAAAAAGCCAATTTATGCAAAAGATTTGAATGCACATGGTCCTATGACAGTATTATTAAGAGAGGCCATTAGACCTAATGTCACTCAAACCCTTGAAAATAATCCTGCGATTATACATGGAGGACCTTTTGGTAATATCGCTCATGGTTGCAATTCGATCATTGCAACAAAGGCAGCCCTAAAATTATCTGAATATGTTGTTACTGAAGCAGGTTTTGGCGTTGATCTTGGTGCTGAAAAATTTTTAAATATTAAATGTCGTAAAGGAGGCATTCAACCGAATTGTGTTGTGATTGTTGCTACAATTAGAGCATTAAAAATGCATGGCGGCACAAAAAAGGATGATTTAAAAAAAGAAAATATTAAAGCCTTAAAAAAAGGTTTACCCAATCTCGAAAGACATATTCAAAATGTTAAAAAATTTGGTTTAGAAGTTATCGTTGCAATAAACCATTTTATTACTGACACGGATAAAGAAGTTAAAGTAATTGAAGAATTTTGCGCAAAACTCAATGTTAAAGTAAATCTTTGTATGCATTGGACAAAGGGTAGTGAAGGAATAAAAGATCTTGCTAAGAATGTTGTGGAACATTGTAAAAAAGCAAAGAAAGACAATTTCAAATTTTTATACACCGCCGATACATCTCTTTGGATAAAAATTGAAAAAATTGCAAAAGAAATTTATGGTGCAAGCGAGGTGGTTGCAAATACTAAAATTCGAGATCAACTTAGAAAAATGGAAGAAGATGGTTTTGGTAAATTTCCTATTTGCATTGCAAAAACACAATACAGTTTTTCAACTGATCCTGATTTAAAAGGAGCTCCTATAGGACACGTGTTACCGATTAGAGAAGTCCGACTTTCAAGCGGTGCTGAATTTATAATAGTAATTTGCGGATCTATAATGACAATGCCTGGTCTCCCAAGAGTACCAGCGGCACATTCTATTAAGTTAAATGAAAAAGGAGAAATAGAAGGTTTATTCTAATTTTCTAAATAATTCCAAAAATCAACTGCAAGATTTATTCCTGTGAGATCTTTATAATTTTTTAATCCTGTAGGAGAAGTTATATTAATATCACCAGTTAAATAGTCAGAAATTAAATCAATTCCTGCAAAAACTATTTTATTTTTCTTAAGATTTGTAGCAACAATTTTTGCAATTTTAAGTTCCTGTTTTGTTAGCGTAGTTTTTGTGGGCGTTCCTCCCTGTCCTATGTTGCTAATTATTGAACCCCTAGCAGGAATTCTTCTGATAGCACCTTTAATAACCCCTCCAATCACAAAAATTCGCTTATCTCCTTCTTTGATTATTGGTAGAAATTTTTGAACCATTACTTGATCGTGCTTATCAATATAACTTAGTATTTTTTTCTTTTTTAATCTTTGATCAACGAAAAGAATGTTTTTACCTCCATAACCATGAGTAGGTTTAATAACAATTCTTTTATGTTTTTTTATAAATTTATCAATTTCATTAATATTCTTTGTAAATATTGTAGCGGGCATGAATTTTAAAAACTCTGTCGAATGTAGCTTTTCAGGCATGTTTCTTACTGCGGTAGGATCATTAATTATGTGTGTTTTTTTTGATATTTTTTCAAGCAAAAATGTTGCGGTGATATAATCCATATTAAAAGGAGGATCTTGCCTCATTAATATAAAATTAACTTTTGAAAGATCTATTATTTTTGAATTTTTTATAGAATAAAACTTTTTTTCTTTTTCAAAAAAAACAACTTCTTTACACAGAGAATAAATTTTTCCATTTGAGAAAGTAAGATTTTTTGTTTCATAATAATAAATTTTATATCCTCTTTTTTGGGCTTCTAACGCTAATAACAGAGTTGTATCGGTTGTTCTGTTTAATGAATTTAAAGGATCTCCCTGAATTGCAATATTTTTTCTATGTTTTTTCATATAAAAAACTTAAATCTTTATTATTTTTAAACTTTTCAATTGTGATATCAGCTTTTGTTTTATTATTGTTTATTATACTTTCAATACTTCGCAAAAAAATTGATTCATCTTTGCCACTATCATTTTTCAAAGATCTTTTCTCAAGACCTTTTTTTGATAAGTTTAAAAAAATTTTTCCCCATTCCAATAATGTCTTATTATTAAGAATAGTATTTAAACCTTTTTTAGGAGCGTCTACATAAGCGTTTAGTACATCTGAGGCTTTCCATTTATTAATAATATCAAAAGCTTCATTCAAATTTCCATAAAGCAAACCAACATAAAAAGCTGGACCACCACAATGACAATCCCATTCGCAAGTATCCAGTGATCTGATCTCTATATATTTTTTTAGACGAATCTCCGTAAATATCGTTGCTAGGTGGTTTTTAAAATCCAGAATATTTGGTTTAATATTTTTTAGTATTGAAAGTTTGCCATCCATAAAATCTTTAAATTTTTTTCTTTCAGGGCTAAGATGCTTAGAGTTTTTAATAACAAACAATAAGGGCATATTAATAGCAAAGTCTATATATTTTTCAAAATTCATATCTTCTAAAAAAATTTTTGGCAATCCAGCTCTTGATGTATGTTGCCAAACTTTTGAACGATAAGATAAATATCCGCTCAAACTGTTTTCTACAATTGGAGAATTGGCAAAAATAGCTATAGATATTGGTACCAAAAAAGTACTTAATTTGAATTTTTTTATAAAATCTTTCTCTGAAATATAATCTAAATTAATTTGTGTGCCGCAAGTTTGATACATCATATGTAAACTAAGTTTTCCATCATTAAGCATTTCCTTGGTCATAATTTCATACCGTTGTTTTGGTGTTGGGGGAACATTTTCTAGTTTAGTAAAAGGATCAAAACTTACAGACATCATTTTTAAATTAAGTTTTTTACAAGCCTTTCTCAGTTCGTATAAATATTTGTATGATTCACTACAGTTTGAATGAACAGAATTTAATTTTGAACCTGAAAGTTCAATTTGATTACCAGGTTCTAGCGTAATATTTTGCCCTTCTCTTGATAAACCAATAACATAATTTTTTTCTTTTATTGGTTTCCATCCAAATTGTTCAAGAAAATTAAAAATTTTAGATACCGTTTCAAAATTTACTCTTTGCTTGGTGAGATTGTTAAAGATAAATTTTTCATGCTCTACCCCAATACTTAGTCGATTTTCTTTTTTACAACCTTTTTCAAAATAATTTATTAAGTCTTGTTTTGAACTTATTTCATCCATTAGTTTTTGTTTTTAGATAATTTAACCAATTCTTTAATTCTAACGTACGGCTGTTATCATTAGAAATTAGGTCTTCTTTGGTAATTAATTCGATGTGTTGATTAATTTCATCTTCATTATTGAAACTTTTTGCATCCAATAATCTTTTCTTTCGATGTTTTAATAACTTAATCATATATGAATAAGGAATTTCTGGATGATATTGCAATCCCCATATTTCTGATTTTCCGGCTTCAAAATACAACGCGCCAAATTTATTAATTTTATCACTTGCTAGCAAAACAGAATTTTTTGGAGGATTTTCTACTTCATCAAAATTAAAAGCGGGTGCTGTAAACGTGTGAGGCTTAGAAATATAAAGTTTGTGCTTTTTTCCTGCCTCAGTCAATTCAATATCTTGTGCTATTCCGGTATGTGCCCCGTCTGGAGACACTCTGCATTTTCCTCCTGCTGCAGTTACGCACACTTGTAGACCCCAACAAGCTGCAAAAAAATAATTTCTGTCCTCAAAGCATTTTTTCGCAAACTCTATATGTTTCTTAACTTCATTCGAATTATCATTTATGCGTAAAGTGCTCCCAGTTAAAATTATGCCATTATATTTTTTTAAGGATGAAATAATTTTTGAAATAGAATTGTTGTTACACGGTTCAATAATATCAATTTCAGAATTTGGTTCATAAATTTTAATATGCTCACAAAAATTTTGCGATTGTGATACGCAACCGGCCTGATTAAAATTTAAATTTTCTTCTTTTGTATTACCCTCTACGATTAATAGTTTTAAAATACTCATTTATTAATTAAATAGTTTACCCTCAATACTATGTTGGTACATTATCTTCATATCATTTAATGTAGTTTTTTTAGGATTTTCTGGAGTACAAGGATCGTTTAGTGCCATTGGTGATAGTTTTTCTATATCTTCATCCGTTATTTTTGCACATTCAGATAACTTATGTGGAATTTTTATTTTATCACGTAAATCCAAAACCCAATCAATAAATGAATTAAATGAAACATTTTTCAATTCAAGATATTCGCTTAACTTTACAATCTTATTTTCTATTTCAGGTCGGTTAAAAGTTAGAACATAAGGCATAAAAATCGCATTGGATAAACCATGATGAATATTAAAAACTGAATTAACAGGATGACTTAGCGAATGAATTGCTCCCAAACCTTTTTGAAAAGCTGTTGCTCCCATACTTGAGGCAGTGAGCATATTTCCTCTGGCCCCAATTTTCTTTATTTGCTGCCATAAGGTATTTACCAATTTATTTCTAATTTTTTATTTTTACAAATTGCACTTATTAAACTAATCATAAGCGGTATTTTTTTCTTTTTAAAATCTTTCAATATTTTTGGACCAAGCTCAAAAGCTAAATCAGCACCTTCAACAGTATCATTGGGCATAAATTCGTTTTTTGCTTTTTCATATCTATACCCTTCACCTAAATAATTTCCCATTCTGCTGTTTCTCCCTCCGATAGCACTAACATATAAATCGCCGAGACCGGCTAGACCATAAACTGTTTCTTCTTTTCCCTTTAAAAAATTTGTGAAATAAACCATCTCGGAAATGGATCTATGAATTAAAGAAGCCGCAGTATTAAAATAATGCCTATTTTTAATTTCTGAACTTGCTGAAGGGCTGCTTAAACCTTTTGAGGCTCCTATTATCATTGAGTATATATTTTTTATTGCCGCACATACTTCTACTCCGATTATATCTTTGGAAAACTCAGTTGAATAATAACTAGTGGCAATCAATTTCCCTAAAGATTTGGCCATAGAAATATTCGTGTTTGCCAATACAGCGCTGGTTCTCATTTTATTTGCTAATCCCACAGCTAAACACGGCCCCTTAACAGCTGATATATTTGGTTTATTAAAACCATTTTTTTTAAAAATTTTTATTAACTTTTCTGGCAAGGTTACAAATTGATTTTTTACTACAGCCAATCCTTTAGTAATTAGTAAAATTGGAATTTCTCCAGAATAATATTTTGAAATTTCATTTCCAACCCAATCTATACCTTTTGAGCTTACTGCAATTACAATTAAATCTGGTTTCTTTTTAAATTCTTTGGAAAAATTTTCAAACTTTTGTATTTTCAAACTTCTTGGAAGCTTACATTGTAAGGAAGGATGTAAATAGTTATTTTTTATTATTTTATCGATCATTACATCCTCTAGATGTGTTCCAATGAGAACTACATTATTTTTATTGTCTGCGCAGGGAATAGTAAAAGCAGAACCCATTGCGCCAGCACCTATAACCAAAATTTTTTTCATAAAAATTTATAATTTAAATAAGAGTTTTTTTAATTGCTTGAGACCAACCTTTCAACAATTTTAATCTTTCCATTTTGTTAATATTTGGACTAAATCTCTTATTAACTTGCCAATTTTTAGAGATATCATCTAAGGATTTATAAACACCAATTTTTAATCCAGCCATAAATGCAGCCCCTAACGCTGTTGTTTCTTTTATACGCGATCGATCAACTCGGACATTAATTATGTCTGATAAAAATTTTAAAAACCAATTATTTTTTACCATTCCTCCATCAACTCTAATTATACTGGGTTTTAAACCATTCGTAAATATGTACACTGATGGTAACAATTATCCAAACATAAAAAAACTTCCTTCGGATTTAGAAAATGCAATAGAACATTTAAGCGGAAATGAGGTTTTATTAACTGCTTTTAGAGAAAAAATTATTACAAGTTATATGAAGCTGAAGGAACAAGAACTAAAAGATTTTAATTCTGAAGAAACTTTTTCAAAAAAAGATCCAATAACAAACTGGGAAAAACTGAATACCCTAGATTGTTAAAAAATTACGCTAGCTAATTTAAAAGGCATTGTCCTTTTTCCTTTTATATTAACACTGGTCTTAAATAAACTTCCCGATAAGGGATATTTTATTAGTTCATTAACCTTCAGTCCTTTTCTAGCTGTTGAAATGTAAAGCTCGTTATTTTTAAAGCCGCCGAAGGTACAGTTAGTAATATTTTTTACAGGTAAATTAATTTTATGTATTTTTGTAGCTTTTAAATTATAAACAGATATACATCCTCCTCCATAATGGCAAACCCATAAATTATTTTTTACATCTGTGGTCATTCCATCGGGAGAACCATCTGTTTTATTAAACTTTAAAAATATATTTTTTTTTAAAATTTTTAATTTGTTGCTTATTTTAATTTTATAAATAATTCTTTTTCTACTGTCTGTATGGTAAAAATTATTTTTATCTAAAAATGCAGGTCCATTAGTTATAAAATATTTTCTATCTATTTTGTGTAGTTTTAAGTTTTTATCTAAACAATACAAAGAACCAGAGCTTTTTTTTCTTTCTAGGTTATCCATTGTGCCAAACCATAAGCGTCCCATAGGATCAGTTTTGCCATCATTTAATCTATTGTTTTGTTCTGCTGACTCAATCTTTGTTGAATAGAGAATTTTTTTACTTAAAAAATTTACAATTCTAAGTTCAGATCTTAAACCAAGTGCAAAAATATTTCTTTTAATATGAGAAACAAATCCAATTTCTTTATTTACTTTAAGTACTTTTCTCTTTTTTGATTTAGTATTTAATATGAATATTTTCTTTTTTTTTATATCTACAAAAAATATTGAATTCAAGGTTGGCACCCATAATGTTCCCTCACCTAGTACTGACTTGTTTTTCCATACGCATATCGGTTTTGAATTTTTTATTATCAATTTTACTTAACTCTTTGGTGTTGGTTTCCTAAATAATCTATAGTTAAACGCATTTCATCACCAGATTTTAAGTATAAAGGTGGTTTTTTTCCCATACCAACTCCTGGAGGTGTTCCTGTTGTAACAATATCTCCAGGCTGTAAAGACATAAAATTGCTTAGATAAGATAGAATAAAATTTATATCAAATATCATTTTACTAGTATTCCCCGTCTGCATTCTTTGATTGTTAAGATCTAAACTTAAATTTAGCTTTTGAACATCAGGAATTTCATCTTTTGTCACCAAATGAGGACCTATCGGTCCAAAAGTATCAGCAGATTTTCCTTTTACCCATTGACCCATTTTTTCTATTTGCCATTCTCTTTCGCTTATATCGTTAACCACGCAATAACCAAGAATATGATTAGCAGAATCCTTTTCGGAAATGTATTTTGCTTCCTTTCCAATAACGAAGGCAATTTCTACTTCCCAGTCTGTTTTTTTTGAATTATTTGGAATAATTACATCATCATTTGGTCCGTTGATGCAGCTGGTGGCTTTCATAAATACAATTGGTTCGGAAGGAATCTTGGCCCCAGTTTCAGCAGCATGATCAGAATAATTTAAACCAATAGCAACAAACTTACCTGGATTAGCTATGCAAGAACCAATTCTTGTTGTATTTGAAATTTCAGGCAGGGTTTCAAGATCAATTTTTTGTAATTTGGCTAAAGTTTCAAAATTAAGAGTCTCTGGATTAAAATCAGAGATTATTGATGATAAATCTCTAATTTTTCCATTTTTATCTAAAATCGAAGGTTTTTCATTGTTTTTATTTCCACATCTCAACAATTTCATTTTTTTCCAAGTTCTATATCTATGCCAATTTGCACAAAAATTAATAGGTTGCTCTTCCTCCGCTGTGATTTATAATTTTATTATCTTTGATTTATCTAATTTATTTTCAAAAAAATCAATTATATTTTGAATAGTTTCTTTGCTCATTCTCTCTTTACATTCTTCGGTAAATGTTGCGGCATGTGGGCTTAATAAAACCTTCTTGTTTTTCAATAACGGATTATTTGGATTTGGAGGTTCTTCTTCGAAAACGTCTAAGCCAGCACCAAAAATCATACTTTTGTTTAAAGCTTCGTTTAAATCTGTTTCATTAATTAGACCCCCTCTGGATGAATTAATTATAATAGAACTGTTTTTCATTGAACTTAAAACTTTCATATTTATTAAATTTTTTGTTTTGTCTGTTAGAGGCATATGTAATGAAATATAATCCATTTCTTTAATTGTATTCTGCAAATTATCAACCTTTTTTCCACCTAAGTTATCTATTGTTTTTTCATCAACGAATGGATCATAAACAAAAATATTCATATCAAAACCTATACATTTTTTTATCAAGTTTTTTCCAACTCTACCGAATCCAGCTATAAGAATATTTTTGTTCGATAGTTCTTTTGACAATTCTAAATTATTTCTGTTAAGAAATTTTCCTTCTTTGACATTTTTATCATAAGTATCAGTGCCTCTCGAAATGCTCAACATCATAAAGAAAACATGTTCAGCTACAGTTGTCGCGTTTGCATTAGTTGTTATTGATAAAATAATTTTTTTTTTCTTTACAGCTTCTAAGTCAACATTGTCGCAACCAATTCCATGTCTTGAAATTATTTTTAGTTTATTTGCTGCGTTAATTAAATTTGCTCCAAGTTTTGAAGTTTTAAGAGATACAGCATCACAATCTTGTAGTTTATTGATTAAAAAGTTGGTCTCTAAATTCTCAACAACTTCATAACTAAAATCTTTTCTATTATCTAATAGTTTTATTCCCGACTCGTGAATTTTTTTAATTATTAAAACTTTCTTCATTTAACCCGATAGGCACAGATGTGTATATTTGATGTTTAAGTAATCCTTTATTCCCATTGATCCGCCTTCGCGACCATAACCACTTTGTTTAATTCCTCCAAAAGGAGTTTCTGCTGATGATATGAATGGAGTATTTACAGCAACCATCCCTGTTTCGAGCAATTCTGAAGTTTTTTGAGCTAAGTCCATAGAATTAGTACAAACATAACCAGCCAACCCAGCTACTTGATTATTGGCCCTCTTAATCACATCGTCAAAGTATTTAAACGTTGTTATGGGAGACAAGGGACCAAATGGTTCTACTGTCATTATTTTAAAATTATCTTTTACATTATCGAAAATTGTAGGTTCATAAAAATAACCTTTGTTGAAACCAGCCGGTCTTTGACCTCCACATAAAACTTTTGCTCCCTCTTTTTTTGTTTCTTCAACAAGTTGTTCTACCTCCTCTAATCTCTTTTTTGTTGTTAAAGGTCCTAATTGAACCCCCTCATCGAGTCCATTTCCAATTTTCAATTTCATTGTTTTTTCTACAAAAGATTTTGCAAATGCATCCTTTTTACTTTCGTGTATATAAAACCTGCTTGGAGAGATACAAACTTGACCATTATTTCTATACTTTGCTGCCATTGCCATATCTGTAGCTTTTTCTATGTTTGCATCATCAAAAACTATAAATGGTGCATGTCCGCTTAGTTCCATTGTAACTCTTTGAATTTTATCTGCAGCTTGTTTTAATATTATTTTTCCAACTCGGGTCGATCCAGTTAAAGATATTTTTTTAATTATGTCAGAAGCAATCAATTGTGATGCAATTTCTGCAGGATTTCCCGAAAGCAGATTCACAACTCCCGCGGGTATCCCTGCCTCATTACAAACATCTACCATCTCCATGACGGTACCTGGAGTTATTATATCTGGTTTGCAGATCACCGAACAACCTGCCGCTAATGCAGTAGAAATTTTTCTTGAAGCCAAAACTAATGGAAAATTCCAAGGTGATAACGCCGCTACAACACCAACTGGCTGGTAAATTATTTGTACTTTTGTCCCACTAAATCTACTTTCTACTGTTTGACCATAAATTCTTTTTGTTTCTTCCGAATTCCACTCAAAAATATCAGCAGATCCTTTTACTTCCGCTTCTGCTTCGGCAAGCGTTTTGCCAGTTTCTAGTGTCATCCATTTGGCAAATACTTTGCTTTTTTTTCTGATTAAATCTGCAATTTTTCTTATTATGGTTGATCTTTCCCAGGCTGGGGTTTTTTTCCAAATATCAAAGCCTTTTTTGGCTGATTTTAAAGCTTTATCAACGTCTTCTTTACCTGCTTTTGAAGCATGACCAATAATTTCTTCGGTAGCTGGGTTAATAACTGGATAGGTTTCTTTTTTTTCAGAAGACTGCCATTTACCATTTATGAATTGTCCAAATTTACTATACATTTTTATTATAAATTTTATTTAAATTCTTCAAAAGAATTTCAATAATATTACGCCAATAAAAATAGTCAATACTGCGGCTATCTTTAATAAATTAAGTTTTTCTTTTAAAAATAAAGCACCAATCAAAAGGGCAAAAATAATACTTGTTTCTCTTAAAGCGGCAACTATTGGAATAGGCGCCTGCGTAAAAGCCCAAATAATTGTTCCATAAACCGTATAAGAAAGTGTTCCGCCGATAAAAAATATTTTCTTTTCTTTGTTAAAAACCTCTCTAACCACTCCCGGTTTATTCATAATTATTAATAAAATGGGAAAAATAACAGCATTCAAAATAAATAACCAGGCTGTATAATTCAACGGGGAGTCACTTACTCTCCCTCCATATCCATCCGTAATTGAGTAACACGAAATAAATAAGCCTGTACCGAGCGCATACACTATTGCTGAATAATTTTTGAAAGTTTTAATGTTTTGACAACTTAAAATAATAATTCCGAAAGAAATTACTAAAATACCTATTAATTCAAATTTTGAAATACTTAAATTGAATAAAAGTAAAGATAGTATGACAATAAAAATTGGAGCGATACCTCGAGCTATAGGATAAACTCTTGTATAATTTTCAAGTCTATAGGCTGACAGGAGGCACCACTCATAACCTGTGAGAAATATTGCAGAGATAAAAATATAAGGTATGCTCTGAACAGATAGTGCAGGAGTAAGAAATATAACAACTATTGATATTGGAACATGGCCTAAAATCACCGCCGTGAATGAAATGTATTTATCATCTCCTTTTTTTACCATCGCATTCCAAACTGCATGGAAAAATGCAGCTAAAATTACTGCAATAAATACTGTTGATTGCATAGATGATTTAATCTCCGATTAAATGGTGGGACAAAATTCTAGTATGCTTTTCAAGTCGATGTTCAAATAAATATAATCCTTGCCAAGTTCCAAGTATTAACTTCTTGTTTTTTATGCTCAGAGTAAGTTGGTTGTTTGTAAGAGCAGATTTAATATGTGCAGGCATATCATCTTTACCCTCCGTTGTATGTTTGTATAGCTTATTATCCATAGGAACTAATTTATTGAAGAAATTTTTTAAGTCGTACAGGACATTAGAATCGGCATCTTCCTGAATCACCAGTGATGCACTGGTATGTAAAATATTAATATTTAATATTCCATTTTTAATTTCTTGTTTGTTTAACCAATCTAGAGTCTTCCTAGTAAAATTGTAAAGACCTTGACCTTTAGTTTTTAGTGTTATCTCATGGAATGCTTGTTTCATAATTAGCTATTTGTTTGTTCGCTAATCCATTTTTTAAAATCTATATGAGCAGATTCAATGGGAAAAGCCGAAACTGCAGGACATTCATAGCTGTGTTTATTGACGATAAATTTAATCGCTACTTTTACTTTTGATTTAGAAGTTTTAACTATCATTGAGCATTCTTTATCCATCATAGTTTTATTTTTCCAAACATAGGTTGAATAAATAGTTGGTATAATATTTGTACAGGCGGCCAATTTTTTTTTTACTAGCTGCCCCCCTATTCTTTTAGCCTCTTTCAAATTGCCAAATGTGGCGTAAATAAAATAAATTTTCATTTCCGCTTAAGAATATTAATTAACGAACTTCAATATCATTCATGGTGCTAACGATAACAACTCCAACAATAATTAGAACAAGACCGATGGTCGTGGGAATATTTGGAATTTGGTTATATTTATAAATACCAACAAGAGTTAAAGCAACAATACCTAATCCAGACCAAGTTGCGTATGTTATTCCTACTGGAACGAAACTAACTACATGGGACATTAAATAATATGAGAAGCATATAGTACCTAAACAAATTATTGATGGAATCCACAGGGTAAAACCTGCGGTATCTTTAACGAAGCTTGTGCCAGTTATTTCAAGAACTATTGCTAAGGCAAGAAATATATATGCATAAGTAAGATTCATTTTATTAATAAAGATTAATCTTTATAGCTTAAATATCGATGAAAAATCAGTGAATGATGATTTTGTCAAACAGGATATAATTTAGTGCAATAATGTGAAAAAGGTAAAAAAATGGCCTTTTTATTGGGTTTTTTAACTATATTTTATACATATTAAAAGATAGATATCCATATATAGTATGATATGAACGTCTATGTGCTGCCGATAATGATTCGATA
>Ga0208409_1000046_pt1 | contig 51501 bp, 47 predicted proteins | sample ETNtaG_29_FD_185784 | JGI IMG/M metagenome (GOLD analysis project Ga0208409, IMG submission 185784) | Marine microbial and viral communities from oxygen minimum zone, Eastern Pacific Ocean - ETNP201406SV201 (SPAdes) (version 2) | ecosystem: Environmental > Aquatic > Marine > Oceanic ...
GTGGAGCAGTTGGATTATTAATCTTGACATTAATCATGAATGTGTTCCAAGGAACATCCGGACCGTCACGGTGGATGTATATTGGTCAATTTTCAATTCAAACCAGTGACATTTCCCGTGTGGCACTAATCATTTTTCTGGCTGCGTTTATACATGAAAAACGGGATCATATAAAAGATTTTTACAACGGTTATTTGATTTGCATCATGGCAATCGGTTCCATTGCGGCACTCATAGCCATGCAGCCGGATTTGAGTACAACTGCTATGATTCTGATTATATCCTTTGTTATGCTTTTTCTCGGCGGCGCCAAACTAATGCACATGATGGCCACTGCCGGTGTATCCATGACGTTTCTTGCAATTATTATTATGAATTGGGATTATATGCGTATCAGGATAGATTCATTTGTAAACCCTGAAACAGTGAGTGCTGAAAATCTGCATCAGATCAAGCAGTCCATGATCAGCCTGGCCAATGGTGGTTTTTTTGGATTAGGACTGGGCAACAGTTTTGGGAAGAATCACTTCCTCCCCACTCCTCACACAGATTTCATTTATGCAATTGTAGGAGAAGAAACAGGCCTAATTGGAACATTATTTGTTCTAACATTATTCATGTTCATTTTCCAACGAGGAATTCATATAGCCAAGGAAAGTCCGGATATATTCGGAGTTATGCTGGCTTTGGGTATTTCCTGCAGTTTTATTTTATACGCTTTCATTAATGCTGCCGTGGTAACAAACCTTGTTCCAACAACAGGATTAGCCATGCCTTTAATCAGTTATGGTGGTTCAGGAGTTGTGGTTCATTTAGCGTGCCTGGGTATCTTATTAAATATCAGTCAATCCAAACGATCAGTGGGCAGTGATTCTAATTGGAGGAAACGCATTTATGGCTAAAACATTCATCATGGCCGGAGGTGGAACGGGAGGACATTTATTTCCCGCATTGGCTATCGGCGCTGAATTGAAAAAACGATCAGATGCCAACATTCATTATGTTGGATCAAAGTTTGGTATTGAAGCGGAAAAATTACCCACAATGAATGTTGAACATACCTTGCTTCCAATTCGAGGTTTACAACGATCACTTTCTTTACAATCCTTGGGACGCAATGCATTACTCCCTGGCAGGCTCATTTCTTCAAAAATGAAAACCAATAAACTATTTAAAGATTTAAATCCGGATGCAGTAATCGCAACAGGTGGATATGCCTCTGCACTGCCCCTACATTCAGCTGAAAAGATGAATATCCCCTATTTCATTCAGGAACAGAATTCGTTTCCTGGAATCACAACACGGCATTTTGCGGAAAATGCAGAAATGGTTTTTACAGCATTTCCGGAAGTCGATGACTTGATTAAAAAAAAAACTGTTTTCTCGCAGGCAACCCCGTCCGTTGGGACATTTCTAATGGGGATCGTATGACAGCTGCGCAATTATTCGACTTAAATGCGGATAAAAAAACGCTATTTATATTTGGCGGAAGCCAGGGGTCTGAAGCATTAAACAAGTGTACAAAGGGCATGATCAACTATTTAAATGAAGTCCAACTATTATGGCAAACAGGGAAAAGTAATATTGATAAATATGAACAATTCGAAACTGATTCTGTACGGGTTGTACCTTTTATTGATGATATGAAATCTGCTTACGCATTATCTGATTTATCCTTTTCTCGTGCAGGTGCATTGACAATTGCAGAATTAACATCATGTGGTTTACCATCAATTCTAGTGCCCCTACCCTCTGCTGCTGCAGATCATCAAACACATAACGGTCAATCAATGGTGGATGCTGGTGCGGCTGAATTAATCCCTGAAGCAGAATTAGATTCAAAAAAGACATCTGAAAAAATAGTTTCATTAATGAATGATGAAAATGCTCTCAACAAAATGACTTCAAAGTCTAAACAATTAGGCAAACCAAATGCGGTAAACGTAATTGTTGACCAAATAATGGAAAAGGTAAACGACTGATGTTTCGCAAAGTAAAGAAAGTTCATTTCGTAGGCATTGGCGGAATTGGTATGAGTGGTATCGCCGAATTGCTGCTTAACCTCGGCTTTGATGTGAGTGGGTCCGATATTATGGAATCTCCCATTGTGGAAAAACTGATCCGACTAGGTGCAGACGTACACATGGGCCATAATGCTATTAATCTGACGGATGCTGATGTGCTGGTTTATTCCAGTGCTGTGCAAAAAGAAAACCCTGAGATCCAGGCAGCTTATGAAAAAAATATACCCGTCATCCGTAGAGCGGAAATGTTGGGAGAATTAATTGCTGTAAAGGAAACGAGTATTGGTGTTGGCGGCACTCACGGAAAAACAACAACCTCTTCCATGATTGGTACCATTTTATCCGAATGTCATTTAGATCCCACGCTGGTTGTAGGCGGATTGGTTAAAACAATTGATTCAAATGCTAAACTTGGTAGCGGAAATTTAATTGTGGTGGAAGCGGATGAATTCGACCGGAGTTTTCTGGCTCTGCGTCCAACCATAAGCATCATTACAAACATTGAACTTGAACACACCGATTGTTATGAAAACTTGAAAGATCTTCAGCAGGCATTCATTCAATTTGCCAACGCTGCTCCTTTTTACGGCGCCGTCATTGCCTGCGCCGATTCCCCGGCCCTCATGGACATTGTTCCGGAAATTAAACGTCCGATAATCACTTATGGTTTGTGTACCGATGCAGAAATCAGGGCAACAAATATTTGTTACAATGAATCCCAAACTGTATATACACTGTGGGAAAATGACCATGAAAACGGGACCATTAAGCTCAATGTTCCCGGTGAGCACAATGTGGTGAATTCACTTGCGGCTATTGCCTTGGGTATGGAAATGGGATTGAAAATTGATGTCATCGCCAAGGGATTGCAATCGTATCACGGCGTGCGCAGGCGTTTTGAGATTAAAGGTATTTCCAATGATATTATGGTGGTGGATGATTATGCGCACCACCCAACTGAAGTTACGGCAACACTGCAGGCTGCCAAGGATGGCTGGGATCGCAGAATCGTTTCTGTGTTCCAACCTCACCTATATTCGCGCACGCAGGAATTTTATAAAGAGTTTGCTAACGCATTTAAAGCAAGTGATGTACTCATTGTTACAGATGTATATCCGGCAAGAGAAAAACCCATCTCCGGTGTGAGTGGCGCTATGGTGTCTAACTCTGCCCGTAAGACCGGACATAAACATGTGCATTACGTTCCAAACCTGGATGATATTGCTGTTCATTTAGATAATATTGTGCAGCCGGGTGACATGGTTTTAACCATCGGTGCCGGAACAATATGGAGATATTCAGAATCATATTTCGAACATTTAAAAACGTTGGAGGCTGCTGCTTAAGGTGGATCCTATGACTGAATTGAAAGCAACAGTTAAAGGCAAGCTCCTGGAGAGTGAACCCATGTCAAAACATACCTCTTACGGCATTGGCGGACCAGCTTGGGCATATATAACACCAAAAGACAAACATGATCTTGGCAACCTATTGCACTTTTCAACAGAATCGGATATTCCCGTTTATTTTGTCGGTTCCGGTTCGAACTTGTTAGTTGCTGATGAAGGCATTGATGGTATAGTCATTACCCTTGGGAAATCATTTACCCATTTAGATATTTCAAATAACCATGTCTATGCCGAAACAGGTGTTATGCTTGGGCGGATGGTAAAAGAGTGTATTAAACGGAATTTAAGCGGACTGGAGAGTATGATCGGCGTTCCTGGCACATTGGGTGGTGCATTGATTATGAATGCGGGAGCCTTTGGCGGAGAAATTTCCAATTACCTCCAAAAAGTTGAGGTTATGACACTTACCGGAGATTTAAAAAATTATTCTGTGGATGAAATCGATTTCAGCTACCGCCATTCTTCATTCAATGAAGATGAAATAATCATTAGCGCTGATTTCGAAATGCAGGAAACTACCTCGGCGGTGATACAGGAAAAACGTAGTCTAGCCAGCCAAGGGAGAAAAGAGAATCAGCCATTGCGATTTCGCTCTGCCGGCAGTGTATTCAAAAACCCAAAACCGGATCTTGCTGCCGGATACTTGATCGATCAAGCAGGGCTTAAAGGAACACGTAGTGGAGATGCTGAAATTTCTGAAAAGCACGCTAATTTTTTTATTAATCATGGCTCTGCCACCGCAAATGATATTGCAACATTGATTCGCATCGCACGGAAGGAAGTAAAAGAAAAATTTGATATTATACTGGAATTGGAAATCAAAACACTTGGGTTTGATAAGGATGTTTTTACACCATGAGTAAGCGCAAGAAAAAACAGCAGATAAATCTACGTGTAATCATTGGCGCTTCCTTTTCCACGCTGGTACTTACATTAACACTACTTGCTTTTAATTGGTCAAACTATACTGGCTTGAATCACTTGGAAAATATTGAAATTAAAGGTGCCTTCATCATCCCTGCTGATGAATACAGGGAATCCCTCTCTCCTGTGTTAGGAACGACCATAAATGATATTAAGACGAGGAACATGAGTTTGTTATTGGAAAGTCACCCCTTTGTTCACGCTGTGCGGATCAGCAAAAGTTTTCCCAACAAAATTGTTGTTGAAATTATGGAAAGACACCCTGTTGCATTACTGAATATGGATCCCCTTCTTTATATCGATAGAGAAGGTGTTGTGCTGCCGGAACTAGGGAATGTTGGTGAAAAAATAATACCGATCATGTCAGGTTTCAATACTGCCCGGGAACTCTATCCGATTGGTCATCAAACTGTATCACAAAAAGTATCAGAATCCATTGATCTTATTGATTACATCATTGAGTATTTTCCAGGTATGTATGAAAATCTTTCAGAGGTTACGTTAAACAGCAATGATGAATTTGTGTTGATTTTAGCTAATTATCCTACAAAAGTAATCCTGGGAAATGATCATATGGAAGAAAAAATCCAAATCCTGAATTCATTTGAGCAATCATTACCTGAAGACAAAGGATTATACAATTTCTCTTCTTTAGATTTACGCTATAATCACCAAGTGATTGTAAAGGTGAGGGTATGAAGGGGATTAATATGAATTCGTCTCAAACGATCAGAGTTGGGTTAGATATTGGTTCATCGTTTATTACCTGTGCCGTTGCTGAAAAATCCAACGAATCGGATGAAATAAAACTGTTGGGAATTGGCCGTTTTCCCTCTGCCGGATTAAAAAATGGTTCTGTTATCCATCGAGACAAACTGATGGATGCCATTGAAGCTGCAGTAAAAGATGCAGAATTAATGTCAGGTCATAAAGTAGATAGAGCAGTCGTCAGTATTTCCGGTGAAAATATCCGCAGTATCAATACCCAAGGTGCCATCGCCATTCAAAAAAACCAGCATTCATCCTTACCTGTGGAAAATGAAATTACCGAACATGATGTTTTTCGCGTTATGGAAATGGCCAGGGCTCTTTCTCTTCCTTCGGACAGAGATATAATGCACGTCTTGCCCCAGGAATATGTCATTGATACCATGGATAATATAAAAGATCCGGTTGGAATGTCCGGGCGCCGGCTAGAAGCAAAAGTTCATTTGATTACAGTTCCCAGTTCGGCGGCAAAAAACCTGGTGAATTGCACCGAGGAATTGGGAATTCAGGTGGATGGACTAGTATTTCAGGGTTTGGCATCATGTCTCACGACATTGGATAGTGATGAAAAAGAATTGGGTGTTGCTTTGGTCAATATTGGCGGAAATACAACGGAAGTTGTAGTCTATCATAATGATGGAATTCGCCACTCTGCCGTTATGGGAGTTGGTTCTAACAGCATTACGAATGACATTGCTGTCATGCTGCAGATTGGTATTGGAGAGGCGGAAGAAATCAAGAAAAAATATGCATCGGCAAAAGCGTCCATGTCCTCCACTGAACTGGAATTTGACTTACCGGTAAAAAATGGCGGGCTTGCCAGGCAAGTATCTGAACATGAACTTTCTCGTTATGTAGAAGCCCGCACCCAAGAAATTTTGCAATGGATTGCCAGAGAAATTCATCGGGCAGATATTCGCGAAAAGTTAACCTTTGGCGTCGTCCTCACCGGTGGTGGTGCGCAACTACGTAATTTGGTTCCGCTTGCTGAAGAAATTTTAAATATGCGAGTTCGTCTCGGAATATCAAAAAATATTAGCGGAGCTGTTGATGTTGCCTCCAACCCTGAGCACACGTCCGTCATCGGATTATTGCACTGGATTGACGTTAAAAAAGAATTGGCGCCGGCAGCGAGGCCCATTAAACCCACTTTCGAGCGAGCCGTTAGTTGGCTGAAGAGTTGGATAAAAGGATTTTATTAAGAATGAAAAACACATACCTAACCACCAAACCAGAGGAGTAACCCTATGTTATTTGAATTCGACAGCATAGCAGAACAGAAAGCGAAATTGAAAGTCATCGGCGTTGGCGGCGCCGGCGGAAATGCCGTGAACCGCATGATCCAGGCCGGGATGCAAGGCGTTGATTTCATCGTTGTAAATACGGATGCCCAAGACCTGGAAAACAATGCCGCAAAGCATAAAATCCAGATTGGCAAAAACCTAACCAAAGGCCTTGGCGCCGGCGCAAAAGCCGATGTTGGCCGGGAAGCCGTCGAAGCCGATCGGGAAGTAATCACGGAAATACTTGGCGGGGCTGATATGGTTTTCATCACCGGAGGAATGGGTGGTGGAACCGGAACAGGAGCTGCGGCTAGTATAGCCCAAATGGCTCGTGAACTTGAAATCCTAACCGTGGGAATCGTTACTCTCCCCTTCAATTTTGAAGGTCCCAAACGCATGAATCGCGGACTGGGCGGTCTATCTGATTTGAGGAAAGCCTGCGATACGGTTATTTCTATTCCCAACCAAAAACTCATGTCCATTGTGGATAACAATACAACCGTTGTGGAAGCGTTTAAACTGGCTGATTCCATCCTGCATCAAGCAGCAAAAGGTATTTCTGATTTAATCAATGTCCATGGACTGATTAACCTGGATTTTGCTGATGTGGAAACTATTATGAAAAATATGGGTGAAGCCATCATGGGAACAGGTATTGCCGGTGGTGAAGAACGTGCTGTTCTGGCATCCCAGCAAGCAATTTCCAGTCCATTACTAGATAGCGCGTCCATCAGTGGTGCTCAAGGTGTATTAGTAAACATCACAGGCGGTCCTGATTTGACGCTCATGGAAGTGGATGAAGCAACGTCCATCATCTTTGAAGAAGCCGGTAACGAAGCTAATATCATTTTTGGTGCCGTCATCGATCCTAGAATGTCTGATGAAATACGGGTAACCGTCATCGCTACGGGATTCAACCATAAAGCACCTAAAGAAGTTGAAAAAGAAGATAAAGAAGTCATTATCAGGCCAAAGCAAAAACAGGCTCGAATTTTGGCTGAACAGGAAAATGTGCCATTATTTAACCAAAAGATGACGAATGAACAAGAAGGCACACAACCGGAATTAACACAACCAACTGCGTCAAAATTCCATTTTGATGATACAAATCCGGTTATCTATGGAAATGATCTGGACGTACCGGCATTCATTCGCCGCCAACAGGAGTAGTTTATAATAATTATCCTCTGGTTTTTAACACCACCCTACGAGCTCCCTCCTCATAATGAGGAGGGGATTTAGGGAAGGTGGTTAAACAAATTTGTGTTTGGATTGATCTAATCAAGGAGAACAGATAAAAAAAGAAAACCCTCAGCTAAAAGCACGAGGGTTTTTCTTTTTAGGGAGGGTAATGATGTCTTTTATACTTTTAAACCGCGAGTCCGCATCTCCTTTACAACTTTCGTAATCCCCTTCTTATCAATCAGGCGCATACCCTGAGTTGATACATTCAGTGTTACATATCGTTTTTCATCTGGAAGCCAAAAACGTTTTTTCTGAAGATTAATATTAAAACGGCGCCGAGATTTATTGTGAGCATGACTCACATTATTTCCATACATGGGTCTTTTTCCGGTTACGTCACACATTCTACTCATAATATATTTTTCCTATAGGTCTTAAAATTTGCCGGCGAATTTAATGCAACATTTCTTTCTTACAAATTACTATCTTCAATTTCACAGAATGGATTAAGGTGTATGTAAATTCACATATCATATGCAGATAGGTAATCTTAAAATTGACACCCCCATCCTTTTGGCTCCCATGGCAGGGGTGACGGATTACTCATTTCGTATTTTATGTAAGGAAATGGGAGCAGGAGTAGTGTATTCTGAATTTGTTTCGGCTCATGGTATTATTCGAGAAAATGAAAAAACGCTGGATATGATTCGTTTTACAGAAATGGAGCGCCCTATCGGCATCCAGATATTTGGGGATTCACCTGAGGTCATGGCCAAAGCTGCCCGGGTAGTGGCTGACAAATTCCAACCGGATATTATCGATATTAATTACGGCTGTCCTGTTCCCAAGATAACCAAAAAAGGCGCAGGATCTGCAGCGCTTAAAAATCTATGCCTTATGGATGATATTACCACTGCAGTTGTTGAATCTGTCCCTGATTTGCCCGTTACAGTAAAAATGCGAGCCGGATGGGATATGTCAAATATTGTAGCTATTGAAGCAGGACCCCGACTGGAAAAAGTCGGAGTAAAAGCCATCGCCCTCCACCCTCGAACCACCAAGCAAAGTTATAGAGGTAGTGCGAATTGGAACTTAATTAAAGAATTAAAACAAACTGTGTCCATTCCTGTTATTGGTAATGGTGATATTAAAAAACCGGAAGATGTTGTTCGCATGTTTGATGAAACGGGCTGTGATGCTGTTATGGTGGCGCGTGCTGCTTTGGGAAATCCCTGGTTCTTTAAGCAAGCAACTGCATTATTGCTCGGCGCTTCCCTCCCGCCCATACCAAACACTCACGAGCGGATTGACATGTGTAAACGCCATTTGGAGCTTTTGCTGGAATCTCGAGGTGAACATATTGGCACTAATCTTATGCGCAAGCAATTTGGGTGGTATATAAAAAACTTCCCAGGGGCCTCTTCATTACGTCAATCGTTGGTGCTAGCAAAAGATAAGGAGGCAATGGAAAAGCTATTAGGCGAAGTGAACAAAAATCATAAGTGATTTTTTGAAAGAAAGTATTGTATACCGTATCGAATCTTCCAAATACCTTTAATTCCACAACTCCCTTTCTTGATTCACTCTTCGTAAGCTGTTATATTCCCGAGCTGTTTTTTAACCCAAAATTCAAAAATAATACGATTAAATAATGACGAACCAATTTACAATACCAATACCGGTGAATGAACCTATCAAGGACTATGACCCCGGCTCACCGGAAAAAGCCAGCTTACAGGCCAAAGCGGATGAATTGAGTTCCCAGGTCATCGATATTCCATTGGTGATCGGCGGGGAGGAAATCCGCACCGGAAACACAGACCAATGCATCATGCCTCATGATCACGAGCACGTCTTGGCCAATTTTCACCAGGCCAGTGAAAAAGAAGTGGAAATGGCCATTAACGCTTCCCAGGATGCCTGGCAGTCCTGGTCAAAGAAACCCTTGAAAGAACGAGCAGAGATCTATGTCAAAATTGCCGATTTACTGACCGGCCCCTGGAGGGACACCATCAACGCGGCCACCATGCTGAACATGAGTAAGAATGTTTTCCAGGCCGAGATCGATTCTGCCTGTGAAATGATCGACTTTTTTCGCTTCAACCCCTGGTACGCCCAGGAACTGGCATCCCACCAGCCCATGTATTCCCCGGAACCCACCAAGAATTCGGTGGAACTTCGTCCCTTGGAAGGCTTCGTATTTGCCGTGTCACCTTTTAACTTTACGTCCATAGGCGGCAACCTGCCCTCTGCCCCGGCATTGATGGGCAACGTGGCCCTGTGGAAGCCAGCATCCAGCGCGGTCTACCCGGCCCATTTCATTATGCAGTTATTCAAGGAAGCCGGTTTGCCCGATGGCGTGATCAATTTCATCCCCGGCCGTGGCTCCCAGGTGGGTCCTAACGTCATGAACAGTCCGTTACTGGCCGGCGTACACTTTACCGGTTCAACGGCGGTATTTCAGGGTATGTGGAAGCATATTGGTAAAAATATTCAGAATTATAAGACCTATCCCCGTATCGTGGGTGAGACCGGCGGAAAGGACTTTTGCTTGGCCCACGAATCCGTGAACAAGGATGCACTTGTCACTGCTATGGTTCGAGGGGCATTTGAGTATCAGGGTCAAAAATGCTCGGCCATGTCGCGAGCTTATATCCCCACCACCATCTGGGATGATGTGAAAGAAAAATACCTGGCTGAAGTGGATTCTATCAAAATGGGCGATCCAAAAGATTTTACCAATTTCATGAATGCGGTCATTGATAGGTCCGCTTTTGAATCCATAAGTGAATTCATCGATTTTGCTAAAAATGCTGATGATGCCGAGATCCTCACCGGCGGCGGATACGATGATTCTAAAGGATTTTTTATTGAGCCCACTACTATTTTAACTGATAATCCCAAATTTCGTACCATGTGCGAGGAAATCTTTGGGCCGGTTTTAACCATCTACTTATACGACCCCGATAATTGGAAAGAAACGTTGAAACTGGTGGACTCTACATCCGATTATGCCTTGACCGGATGCGTCATGAGTGAGGATAAAGATGCTGTAGAAGAAGCCAAGATTGCCCTGACACATTCGGCAGGTAATTTCTACATTAACGACAAACCCACTGGTGCTGTGGTTGGCCAGCAGCCATTTGGTGGCAGTCGCGCTTCAGGCACAAATGATAAGGCCGGATCCATGTTTAACCTGGTGCGCTGGGTGTCGCAACGAACGATCAAGGAAAACTTTGCTCCTCCAACAGATTATCGTTATCCTTTTATGGACGAAGATTAATGATCAAGCTCCTAAGCAGAATCCTTTCTTTTAAACAGTATTTTGGATTTACCTAAATCCTGCATTTTTTGCACGATTTTTCAATACTGTTAAACTATTTATAAGGATGAATTAATGAAACCGATTAAAACAATTATTATGGGCGCCGCCGGGCGCGATTTTCACAACTTTAATGTTGTCTACCGGCACAATGAGCAATACGAAGTAGTAGCTTTTACAGCCACCCAGATACCTGACATTGAAGGTCGCAATTACCCGCCAGAACTGGCCGGGGAATTATATCCTGACGGTATTCCCATTTATGATGAAAGTGAACTGGAAAGACTTATTCAAGAGCATCATGTGCAGGAAGTGGTTTTTTCCTATTCAGACATTTCCTACGATTATGTAATGCATAAGGCAGCCCGAGTACTAGCTCTAGGGGCCCATTTTAAATTACTGGGTGGCGCGCAAACCATGATTCACTCCACCAAGCCGGTGGTATCGGTATGTGCGGTACGTACCGGTTGCGGTAAAAGCCAGACTACCCGTAAAGTAGCACAAGTACTCAAAGCAGCAGGTAAACAGGTTGCGGCTATACGTCACCCCATGCCCTACGGTGATTTGGCCAAACAGGGCGTACAGCGCTTTGCCACGCTGGCCGACCTGGAAACACATAAATGTACCATTGAAGAAATGGAAGAATATGAACCCCATATTAATCAAGGAACGATTGTGTTTGCCGGTGTTGATTATGAAGCCATCGTTCGGGAAGCCGAAAAAGAAGCTGATGTTATTCTTTGGGATGGCGGCAATAATGATATGCCTTTTTATAAACCGGACCTGGCTATTGTTGTGACCGATCCGCACCGACCCGGACATGAATTAGCTTATTATCCCGGAGAAACAAACTTGATGATGGCCGATGCAGTGGTCATTAACAAAGTGGACACGGCTGATCCCCAGGGCGTGGAAACAGTACACAATAATATTAGAGCGGTTAATCCCGATGCGACCATCATTGCATGTGCATCCCCGATTACTGTTGAAAATTCTGAACAGATTGCCGGGAAAAAGGTACTGGTGGTTGAGGATGGACCGACATTGACCCACGGTGAAATGAAAATCGGTGCCGGGATGGTTGCCGCTGAAAAATTTAATGCCGCTGAAACGGTTGACCCTCGTCCTTTCCTAGTAGGTAAGCTGCAAGAAACATTTGCTCATTATCCAAAAATCGGCACCCTGCTGCCGGCCATGGGCTACGGAGACGAACAGGTCAAGGACCTAGAAGAGACCATCAATAATACAGCATGTGACGTAGTGATCATTGGTACGCCTATTGATTTGCGACGCATCACTGATATAAAACATCCCTCTGTGCGGGTCACGTACGATTTGGAAGAGATCAGTACACCTACAGTGGCGGATGTACTACAGCCCCTCTTAAAATGAAAAAAATAGCCATCATTGCATTGGGCGGTAATGCCTTGTCTCAAAAAGGCCAGGCCGGGACTATCTATGAGCAGTTCGCAAATACACGTCAATCCCTTGAAGAGATCATGGAATTTGTAAAACAAGATTATAATCTGTGTTTGACTCACGGTAATGGACCTCAAGTAGGTGATGAATTGTTGCGTATGGATCTGACTTACGACGTGATACCTCCCTTACCTTTGGGTGTCTGTGTGGCCGGAACCCAGGGAACCATTGGTTATATGATCCAACAGTCGTTTCAAAATGCCTTGCGGAGAGAAAAAGTGGATCGTGAAGTGGTAACCCTTGTGACACAAGTGATGGTAAATGCAGATGATCCTTCTATTACCAATCCTGTAAAATATGTGGGTAAACGATATTCCGAATCAGAAGCACAAATCATGGCGGAACAATTTAGCTGGACAGTCAAAGAACAAGAAAAAGGCCAGTGGCGGCGGGTAGTCCCCTCCCCCGATCCTGATTTTGTGATGCACGGAATATCTATTCGAACCCTTGTTGAAGCGGGAACAGTCGTACTTGCAGCTGGTGGTGGTGGCATACCTGTTTATAATAATGAAGATCATAAACTGGATGGACTAGATGCGGTCATTGATAAAGACCTAACAGCAGCAAAGCTTGGTAGAGTGATCCGGGCCCAGGAATATTATATCATCACAGATGTGGAACAGGTCTACTTAAATTATGGAGAGACAGACCAGGAACCGATCCATACTATGACCAATGAAGAAGCTAATCAATACCAGGAAGAAGGACATTTTCAAAAAGGGAGCATGTGGCCCAAGATCCGCTCTGCTATCTACTTTTTGAAACATCATGGCAAAAAAGCTATCATAACAAATATTCAAAACGTCCGCAAGGCGATCAACGGCGAAGCGGGCACAACCATAGTAAATGCGTAAAAATAAAGATTGAAAATGATTATAAATGTGTAAGATTAATTAATAATGGAAATTGAATGAAAATTCACGAATACCAAGCGAAAGAGCTCTTTCGTCAAAACAATGTGAGTGTACCGGAAGGAGCGGTGGCTTTTTCCTTGGAAGAAGCCTTGACTGCCTATGATCGCTTAAATGTTAAAACAGCCGTTGTAAAAGCACAGATTCATGCCGGCGGACGCGGTAAAGGCGGCGGTGTCAAGCTGGCTCATTCACGTGATGAGGTTAAAACTCACGCCGAAGAAATCCTTGGAATGAACCTGGTGACCCACCAGACAGGTCCGAGTGGAAAAGAGGTGCAGCGTTTACTCATCGAATCCGGTGTGGACATTGCCCGAGAATGCTATGCGGGAATCGTTTTGGACAGAGCTGAAAAACAATTTGTTTTCATGGTATCCACCGAAGGTGGCGTTGAGATTGAAAAAGTAGCTGCTGAAACACCTGAAAAAATCATCAAGGAATGGATTGACCCGGAAAAAGGTCTTACTGAAGACCAAGCTCGTAATCTTGCTATTGCCCTGGAAATGACCGGTACTCAAATCGATTCAGCAGTTGAGATATTTTTAGCTGTATGGAAAGTATTTATTGAACACGATTGCTCTCTATTGGAAATAAATCCCCTTGTCGTCACAGGTGATGATAACGTTATGGCTTTGGATGCAAAAATGAACTTCGATGATAATGGTTTGTTCCGGCATAAAGAACTTCTGGATTATAAAGATGAAAGTGAGGAAGATGCCGCTGAACTGGAAGCAAGCAAATATCAACTAAATTATATCAAATTAGACGGAAATGTTGGATGTATGGTTAATGGCGCAGGCTTGGCTATGGGAACCATGGATATCATAAAATTATATGGCGGTGAGCCGGCTAATTTTTTGGATGTGGGCGGTGTTGCAAATGCAGAAACAGTTGCGAATGGATTTAGAATTATTCTTTCTGATCCGAATGTTAAATCAATTTTGATCAATATTTTTGGCGGTATTGTCCGCTGTGATCGTGTTGCCCAAGGCGTTATTGATGCCATGGATACAGTAAATGTTTCTATTCCTGTTGTTGTAAGATTGGAAGGAACCAATGCAAAACAAGCAGCTGAATTATTAGAAAATTCGTCCTTGGAATTTCTTGTTGCAACCAGTTTAGCTGATGCTGCTGAAAAAGCTGTTTCAGCTGTGACGGGAGGTGGATTATGAGTGTTTTAGTTGGAAATAACACACGATTAATCATCCAAGGCATTACCGGAACTGAAGGATCATTTCACGGTAGCCAGATTAAAGAATACGGTACTAATCTTGTGGGAGGCGTGACGCCAAGAAAAGGCGGTCAGGAAGCATTGGGCGTTCCGGTATTTAATTCTGTTCAAGAAGCCAAAGCTGAAACAGATTGTAATACGTCTGTAATTTTTGTTCCTCCTGCTTTTGCTGCTGGTGCAGTTATCGAAGCGGTTGAAGCAGGATTAGAGCTCGTTATCTGTATTACAGAGGGTATCCCTGCAGCAGATATGGTAAAAGTAAACCATAAGATCAAAGATCTGCCTACCCGACTCGTAGGGCCTAATTGCCCCGGAGTTATTTCACCCGGAAAAGCCAAAGTGGGAATTATGCCCGGTTTTATTCATGAACCTGGAATCATTGGTGTGGTTTCCCGTTCTGGAACATTAACTTACGAAGCTGTTCATCAATTGGTAGCAGCAGGTTTAGGCCAATCCACATCTGTTGGTATCGGCGGCGATCCCATCATCGGAACTACCTTCATTGATATGCTTTCTCTTTTTGCAGATGATGATGAAACGGAAGGTATCGTCATGATCGGTGAAATTGGCGGCACAGCGGAAGAAGAAGCCGCCCAGTGGGTCATAGACAATAATTTACAAAAACCTATTGTGGCATTTATCGCCGGACAAACGGCTCCTCCGGGACGACGCATGGGTCATGCCGGAGCCATCATTGCTGGTGGAAAAGGGACTGCAGCTGAAAAAGTGACGTCACTTGAAGCAGCAGGGATCCATGTCGTAAAAAGTCCGGCAGATATTGGTAAAGCAATGGCAGAAGCAACAAATACTAAATAATATTCAAGGAGATTTGAGTGAGCAATAAAACATTAGCAATCATAAAACCTGATGCAGTCGGAAATGGCTTTACAGGAAAAATAATGGATAGAATTATTGAAGCAGGATTTAAAGTCCAAGCAGCGCAGTTAATGCATTTGAGCCGGGAACAAGCTGAAGGATTTTATGCAGTCCATAAGGAAAGACCTTTTTATAATGATTTGGTGAATTTCATGACTTCGGGTCCCTGTATGCCCATGGCATTAGAAAAAGATGATGCTGTCAATGCTTTTCGGTCGTTGATTGGTGCAACAAACCCAGAAGAAGCCGCTGATGGTACTATTCGTAAAGATTTTGCAGAGAGCATACAAAACAATGCAGTGCATGGTTCAGACTCAAATGAGAATGCTCAAAAAGAAATTGCATATTTCTTTACTTCCAATGAAATTCTGGAATACTGACAAGGAGACATTTCCTGTTTAACTCAAGAATATATCACTTTAGCGTTTTGGCGCTCTTTTCTATTTTGCTCATCACAGCATGTGGAAAAGAAGGGTTAACCGGCAAAACAGGCGAAGCTATTTCACTAAATGCAGACATTGCGGAAGACAGCGATGATTTGGATTTTATCTGGACTATTGCTGAACAGCCCGATGCTTCAATGCTGGGAATAGATAATATTAGCTATAATGATCAGCATTCCACTGTATCATTTATTCCTGACGCTCCCGGTGAGTATACATTGGAAGTAAAAGTCGTCCAATACGGCGATGAACTGTCGGTGCAATCATTTACAATTGCTGTTGAGCAAGGTGATGCAGTTCCGGTTAAAACAGTCGAACAGGCTGAACCTGATTGGTATGAAGATGAAAAAGATAGGCAATGGTTCGAGGAAGAAACAGCTCCCGAAGATACCATCGCTGAAGTACCGGAAATAACAGAAGTTGCGCCTGCAATAGAAGATATGGAAGAAATAACCGAAGAAGTTGAAGTAGAAACACCTGCACCTTTAAAACCGAAACCTATTCAACGGGGTTTACAGATTCCAAAAAATGAGGGCAGGTTTACAATCCAGGTTGTTTCTAAAAAATTATTAGCTGATGCTGAAATTATAGCAGCAGAATTGATAGACAATGGGTTTGATGCGTATATTCAGAAAGCCTATTTTAAGGAAACAGACGAAGTCTGGTTTCGAGTTCGTGTGGGGAGTTATGATAGCCGCCCAACGGCGCTCACAGTTGCACAATCCATTTCAAAATCACGCGGAGCATCCACATGGGTGGATTATGTCCGCTATGAAGAATAAAGAAGGAGAAAACCGTGGATCCAATGAAATTACATTTTGACATTCGAGATATTTTTCGCGCTCCAAGATTAGCCTTGAGCGGAAAAAAGATTCTTGTATTTGTACAAGCTCTATTAGTTGGCTATGCTAACTACCTTATTTTAACCTATATTTCTTTTGCCTTGGCCGGTTACGCATTTTCTGAAACATGGAGCCAATACGGACTTTATCCATGTTTATATGGTAATCCCGGTCCCTGGTATGCATACCTAATATATTGGATCGGTTCTATATTACTGCTGTTGGCAATTCATTTTGGTTGCACTGCTGTTTCTAGAATTACGTTTAAACAACTGAAAGGGGATGAATTCTATTCATCGGGTGATGCGTGGAAATACGTCAGAAAACACTGGCATCCGGTTGTATTTACATCCGTATCCTTTGCGTTTATTTTGATCTTTTTCTTTGGCCTGGCAGCTGTCTTTGCGTTATTGGGCAAAATCCCTTATGTCGGCGAATTCTTATTTGTTATTCCATATTTGTTATACTTCTTCGGAGCAATCTTTACCATTTATACAGCTATTGTTTTTGGGATTTCATTCCTCTACACACCAGCTATTATAGCCGCTTATGAAGAAGACACCATGGGAACAGTTTTCAATTCTTACTCCATTACCTGGTCGCAGCCCTGGCGTATTGTACTTTATCATCATGTACTTATACCCATTGGAGCTTTTGCAGGATTTCTATTTGTAAAATTCTGGATTGCAGGATATCATTTAATAAATAGCTTTTTTGGATGTAATTGGTTCATGGGCACAAAGCTGGCTAATATTGTAGCATATGCAACAAATATTGTTTGCCCATCAAGCATTTGTAGTAGTTTAACAGCTTGTTTTTCTAGTTATACCAGCGCTTGCTGTTCCAATCTATCCGGTTGTGTTTTATCACCCAGTGCTGATTTGGCTTCAATTTCCGGTTCTGAAACAGCTGCCGGTGTATTATTAGCTGTATTTCTTTTCCTGCTTATGTTATCTTCAATAGCATATGTTCTCTCAATTTGTTCCGTCGGAGAAACACTCATGTTTATCATTTTCAAGAAGAAATCTGATGATGATAATATTTTGGAACGGAAAGACGAAGATGATCTTGAAGAAGAGGATGAAGATGATTTTTCAATCGATGATGATGACACTGAAGAAAATGATGATTCAACAAATGCGGACGATGATACAACTTCAAGTGAAGAAAATTCAACTGAATAAGACAATTTAAAACAAGAATTAACCTTATGAACAATCCTCGAATAGAGGTATTTTCTCGCGCTAAAAAATGAAGATATTTCGTACCGATTTACTTGTCGGTCTGAATAACAAGCTTTTTGAAATTTCCAGTGCATCTTTGGGATTGGATAAAGTCTCCTTTACCGAGGATATAATAACGTGCACAATTCATTCTGAACAGGCACCAAACGGGTATTACTTAAAAGGTTTTATGACTGTTTCAATACGTGAATCCTGTGATCGATGTTTGATCGATTTTAACTCAAAACAGACTATTGAGTTTTCGATATTGTTAACTAGTGATGTTAAACTCATTAATAATGATGAACATGATGTTATCTTTTTTACTGACCAGGATGATGCAGTAGATATTAATCCGGTTCTTGCAGAATATGTATTATTGGATCGGCCTTTGAAAAAACTGTGCACAGATGATTGCAATGGACTATGTACTTCATGCGGGTGCAACAAGAATGAAATGGATTGTGATTGTACGCAGGATACACAATCGTCTAACTGGGAAGTTTTGAAAAATATAAATTGATTTAAAAATGGAAAATTTGGAGTAAATATGGCATTACCTAAAACACGTCTATCTAAAGCACGAGGCAGAAAACGCCGTACACATTATAAAGCAGGCCATGTGCAAACAGCTAACTGCCCACAATGCAGTCAAGCAAAATTACCGCACCGCGCTTGTCCCAATTGCGGATATTACCGCGGTCGACCTGTTGTTTCAGCAACGGAGTAATATTCCTTTATGAAAATAGCATTAGATGCTATGGGTGGAGATTTCGCACCCGAGGCAGCTGTACATGGTGCTCTAGATGCATTAAATGTTGACAATGCGCTGGAATTGTATCTTGTGGGAAATGAAGATTTAATAAAAAAATTCCTTCCCTCGCCTCAACCAAATCACATACACTTGATACCAACTACCCAGGTTGTAACCATGCATGATAAAGGATCCAGGGTGTTGAAAGAGAAACCTGATTCATCATTGGTGAAAGGTGTCGAATTATTAAAAGACGGCATTGTAGATGCCTTTGTTAGCGCTGGACATACAGGTGCGGTTCTTTCGTCGGCTATATTAACATTGGGTAGGATTGAAGGTGCCAAACGGCCGGCATTGGGTGCGTATATTCCCACTGACAAAGGGGGTAAAATTTTATGCGATGTTGGTGCAAACCCCGATGCAAAACCCCACCATTTAATGCAATTTGCTATTATGGCATCGCTGTATTTGGATCACGTGGAAAAAATCAAAAACCCCAAGATCGGATTGATTAACATTGGTACTGAACCGGGCAAAGGCAGTGAGTTATACCGTCAAGCATACGAATTATTAAAACAGGAATTCCCGTCTTTTATTGGAAACGTTGAAAGCAGAAATATTTTAACATCAGAAGCAGATGTACTCATTTGTGACGGATTCGTTGGCAATACACTCATCAAATTCGCTGAAGGCTGGATCAGTTTGTTTAGTGATATGGTGAAAAATAAGATCGATGAAAAACTGACGTATAAAATGGGAGCTAAAATACTTTCTCCTGTTCTAAAATCCATAAACAGCCAATATGATTATGAAGAACATGGCGGTTCTCCCCTTTTGGGCGTTAATGGAGTATGTATAATTGCCCATGGCAGTTCAAATGCCAAGGCTATCAAAAACTCTATATCATTGGCTAAAAAATGTGTTGATGAAAAACTAATCACAGATATACAAATCGGATTGACAGATCATTTGGAAAATAATTCCCATTGAAAGCTAAAATCACAGCCACAGCCCGTTATTTACCAAAACGCACGTTATCCAATCAAGATTTAGAAAAAATGGTGGATACTACGGATGAATGGATCCGATCTCGAACAGGTATTGAAAAAAGGCACCTTGTAGCAGAAGGTGAAGCCACATCCGATATGGGAAAGAAAATAGCTGATCAGCTTTTAGCTCGTTCCGGCAAATCAGCGGAAGATATTGATTTAATTTTAGTCGCCACCAGTACTCCTGATTATCTTGTCGTTTCAACGGCTGCAATGGTTCAGGATAAAATCAACGCTGTAAATGCCTGGGGATTTGATATTGTTGCAGCGTGTACTGGTTTTATTTATGCCATGGAAACCGGGGTTAAAATGATTGAATCGGGTAAATATAGAAATGTTATTGTTATAGGAGCTGATACCATGAGCTCCATCATTAATTATGCCGATCGAAACACCTGCATTATTTTTGGCGATGGTGGCGGTGGTGTTCTTTTAGAACCGAGTGATAATGATATTGGTGTGTTAGATTCTATCTTGTATACAGATGGAAGCGGGAGTAAATATTTAAACGTTCCTGCAGGAGGAAGCATCCAACCGGCATCCAAAGATACAATCGAAAAAAAGATGCATTATATTATCCAAGATGGTAAAACAGTTTTCAAATTTGCTGTAAAAAACATGGCTGATGTTAGTAAAGAGATTATCGATAAAAACGAATTACATGGTGATGATATAAAATTATTCATTCCTCACCAAGCAAATAAGCGAATTATTGATGCAACTGCAAAACGTTGTGGATTGCATGAAGATCAAGTATTTGTTAATATAAACCGATACGGAAATACAACAGCAGGAACTATTCCAATCGCAATAGATGAAGCTGTGGAAATGAATCGATTGGCCAAAGATGATCTTTTATTATTAGCTGCCTTTGGTGGTGGTTTTACATGGGGCAGCATGTTAATCCGCTGGGGGGAAGTTTAATGGGATTAGCTTTTCTTTGCCCGGGGCAAGGATCACAAAAAGTAGGGATGGGCCAAGATCTGTTTGAGAATTCGAACCTGGCAAAATCTCATTTTGAAACAGCAAATGAAATTCTGGGCGTAGATATTCAGGATATTATGTTCAACGGTCCAGACGAGACACTTAAACAAACGCAATACACACAGCCTGCTCTGTATATTGTGTCAGTCATTATCGGTTCATTACTTACGGATAAAGGATTAAAACCCATCAGTGCTGCAGGACATAGTTTAGGCGAATATTCAGCTTACACTCTTGCAGGAGCATTTGATTTTGAGACAGGACTTAAATTGGTGAAAGTCAGAGCAAACAGTATGCAAAAATCAGGTGAAGACCAACCCGGTACAATGGCAGCCATCATTGGACTGGAAGATGATGAAGTACAAAATATTACTGATAAAATATCTGGAATAGTTGTCGCTGCAAATTTTAATTCCCCGGGTCAAGTTGTTATTTCTGGTGAAATAGATGCTGTAAATTCAGCCATGACTGCAGCAAAAGAAAACGGTGCAAGGATGGTAATACCTTTGAACGTGAGCGGGGCTTTTCACTCACCCTTGATGACAAGTGCTAGGGAACAACTTGCAGAAATGATAAATTCAATTGAAATTAGGGATTCTATGATTCCTGTTTATAGCAATGTTTCTGCTGATCCGATCACACAGACTAATGATATAAAGCATGCAATGATCTCGCAGCTGGAAAACCCAGTTTTATGGAGTCAAACTATTTTAAATATGACACAAAATGGAATTGATCATTTTATGGAAGTAGGTACTGGTCGCGTACTACAAGGATTATGCAAGCGGATAAATCGTTCATTGACAACCAACGGGGTAGAAAACTGGGAGCAGATAGGAAATGCTTGATCTGAAAAGTAAAGTTGCATTGGTTACAGGCGCTTCCCGGGGCATTGGTAAATCTATTGCCACAGTTTTAGCGAATGCAGGTGCTCATGTGGTGTGCGTAAGCCGCAATGAAAGTGATGTTCAAGCAGTGGCAGATTCTCTACCAAGTGCATCTGCAGCAGCCTGTGATGTGTCCTCATCCGAAAAGTTTACAGATCTGATTAATTTAGTTGTAAAAGAACATGGTCAAATGGATATTCTAGTCAACAATGCTGGAATTACAAGGGATGGACTTATCATGCGCATGAAAGATGACGACTGGAATATGGTACTGGATATAAATTTGAAAGGTGCATTTAACGGCATAAAAGCTGTTACTCGAACTATGATGAAGCAGAAATCGGGTAGGATTATAAATATTTCGTCAGTCGTGGGTTTAACCGGTAATGCCGGACAAGCCAATTATGCAGCATCCAAAGCAGGTTTGATAGGTCTAACAAAATCAACCGCTAAAGAATTATCCTCTCGAGGGATAACGGTCAATTGCATCGCACCGGGCTACATTGCTACGGACATGACTGATGAATTAAGCGATGCTGTAAAAGAGGATTTGAAAAATCAAATACCGCTGGGATGGATAGGAAATCCGGAGGACATTGCACATATGGCATTATTTCTCGCATCGGATAAGGCCGGTTATATAACCGGACAAACCATCGCCGTTGATGGCGGTATTGTCATGACTTAATAAAGGAGAAACACATGTCAACAACACTGGATAAAGTAAAAGAAGTCGTCATGGATAAACTTGGCGTAGAAGAAGGTAAAATTTCAGAAGATGCCCATTTCATGGATGATCTTGGTGCCGACTCTCTCGATACAGTTGAACTTATCATGCAGCTCGAAGAAGAGTTCGGTATCGAAATTCCTGACGAAGACGCTGAAAACATCACAACAGTCGGAAAAGCTGTAGGGTATATCGACAGTAAATCATAAAATATGTCTAAACGTCGAGTCGTCATTACCGGGTTGGGAGCTTTGGCTCCCAACGGCAATTCCGTTGCCGATTTCTGGTCCGGAATTATAGCCGGAAAAAGTGGAATACAGAATGTTTCATATTTTGACACAGAAAATTTCAATGTCAAAATTGCTGGTGAATTATCTGATTTCAATCCGGAAGATCATTTTGATAGAAAAGAACTCCGGAAGCTTGATCCCTTTTCCATTTATGGACTGGTAACATCAACAGAAGCGATTATCGATTCCGGATTGGATTTGGAATCCATTGATCTAGATCGAGCCGGAGTAATCATTGGTAGTGGCGTGGGCGGCATTCAGACGCTGGAAGATCAGCATAAGGTATTACAAGAAAAAGGACCTCGAAGAATATCTCCATTTTTTGTACCTAAAATGATTGCAAATATTGCTGCGGGACAAATTGCTATTAAATTTGGATTTTGTGGACCTAATTATACTGTTGTTTCTGCTTGTTCATCCGGATCCGACGCTATCGGCCAGGCTTTTCGTAAAATTCAATATGGCGAAACAGATGTAATGATTACTGGCGGTAGTGAAGCATCGGTCACACCTATGACCATCGCCGGATTTGGAAATATGAAAGCTCTTTCAGCTTCTCATAATGATGAACCTGAAAAAGCTAGTAGACCTTTTGATAAAAACAGAGATGGTTTTGTCCTTGGTGAGGGTGCCGGAATGATCGTACTTGAATCCTTGGATCACGCCCAAGCTCGCGGTGCTAATATTCTAGCAGAAATGTCAGGTTATGGCGCTACAGATGATGCGTTTCATATAACTCAACCAGCTGAAGGTGGCGCAGGCGCGGTAAAAGCTATAATAAATGCTCTTGCAGATGCCGGTGCCCAACCTGATGAAATAAATTATATCAATGCTCACGGTACATCTACACCTTTCAATGACAAATCTGAATCAGCAGCAATTCGTACTGTTTTTGGTGCTCATGCTGATTCATTGAAAGTGAGTTCTACTAAATCAATGACAGGACATCTTTTAGGCGCCAGCGGTGCTATTGCTGCCGTTGCCTGCATTAAAGCACTACAGGATAACAAAGTCCCTCCCACGATTAATTATACAACCCCAGACCCGGAATGCGATTTGGATTATGTACCGAATAAATCACAAGATTTGGAATGCAATATTGTTATGATGAACGCCTTTGGGTTTGGCGGTCACAATGCTGTATTAGTGCTTCGAGCATGGGACGATTAGTATTGCGGTGTTAAAGTCGCTGAAACAACTATTTTTTAGAAATTCTTCCACATATACCCCACTTGAAAAACAAATAGACTATACGTTTAGAGATTATACATATCTCTACCAGGCATTTACCCACCGTTCCAAAAGCGCAAACCCAAAATACAATTACGAACGTCTTGAATTTCTTGGCGATGCGGTTATCGATATCATCGTCAGTGAAGAATTGATGAAGGAATTTCCCGAGGGAGATGAAGGTTTACTAACTCAAAAACGATCTGCCCTCGTGCAGCGTTCATTTTTAGCATCCATGGGTTCATTGTTGAATCTTCTGGATAATTTTAATGTTGAATCCACAGTAAATTTGAATAATGATAAAGTAGCCGTTAAACAATTAGCTAACTTATACGAATCCTTAATAGGTGCTATTTACTTGGACGGTGGTATGAAACCGGCTAAAAACCTCATTATGGAAACAGTCTGGCAGCACAGGTTAGAAGCATGGAAAACAGTGAATTACAAAGGGTTGCTCATTGAATACTGTCATGCAAAAAATTTTGATAATCCTAAATTTCTTATTTCAGATGTATCTGGTCCGGATCATCAGAAATTATTCGAGGTTCATGTTAAAATTGGAGATGAGATATATCCGTCTGGAATTGGGATGGAAAAAAAGTCCGCTGAACAGTCAGCAGCGCAAAATGCCTTGGATATTCTCCAAGATTAAGCTTTTATATCATTAATTTGATCACGAATCTCTGCAGCTCGCTCATATTCTTCCCCATCAATTGCTTCCTGCAGTTTCTTTTCCAGGGAATTCAAAGACGGTGCCCAGTCCGCTGATTCAAGCCCTTCCTCCTCTTCTTTGCCAATATCGGGCATCATGGCTGCTTCAGTCATAACATTATCAGAAACCAGAATGGGGGATTGGAGGCGCAGGGCCACTGCCAAGGCATCACTGGGTCGAGCATCTATTGATCGATCACCAATACCATCACCTTCAATTTCCAGTCGAGCATAAAATACACCTTCTTTTAATGAGGTTATTTTGACTGTTTTTAAGCTACTTTCGATCCCTTTTATGATATTTCCAATTAAGTCGTGAGTTAAAGGTCGAGGTGTTTCCATATACTCCAATGCTAAAGCAATAGATTGTGCTTCGAATGCTCCTACGATAACAGGAAGTCGTCGTTCACCATCAATTTCCTTAAGGATTACAGCATAACTCCGGCTGGGAGGATGGAATGAAATTTTATGTACTTTAACAGCAATCATATGTGGAAAACCCTTGGGATAATATAGACTTCGAAATCAGCCAAGATCAATACCTTTATTTTACTTTTAAGACAACTCTGCTTTTAATTGCATGATTGGTTCAACCGGCGATGGGTCTGTCCCATGAAAAATAGCGCACCAATAACTTACCCAATCGCCGAAATGGATCATATGAAGCAGGCGAATTCTTTTTGATGATCCCTCCACTGAAACAATGTATTGATTCTTATTCTTTACTTCTATAATTCGCTTTGTGATTTCTTGTCTTAATTTTACTCGATCATTATCATTAGAGTCGGTGAGCCAAAGTACACTTATATGTTTGAATAGATCAGCATTGTTTTCCCACCCAACTATTTCATTGTGATTCATTTCCGGCAATTCATTGTGGTAAGCCAGCATATCTGCATTTTCACAGAACTGTCCTTTCAATCGCAGGGCGGCAACAGATGTAGTTGCTGATGTACCGTAAATAATGGGTAGTGTTGTATAGATTGATTTAGCTAAAGTATATGTTGGGTTGTCTGCATTTTCTGCTGCATAATAATTGCGTTGATTGTGAAGTAATTCAACAGTTTTCGACATATCTTCAAAAATAGAATCACTGATCAATCCTTGTCCTTTGAGTAAATACAGCATAGGAACAACAGAAAATGCCAACGCGGCTCGCGGCTGCAGCCCGGACGTTGTTATAATGACATCGTAATTATCGGCAGTAAGATTTTCAGTGAGTGTACCACCAGTGGAAATTCCACAAAGGTGTGCTCCTTTTCCTTTAGCGTCTTCATAAGCAGACAATGTTTCTTCTGTATTACCAGAATAAGACGAACAGATTACCAGTGTTTTCTCATTTACCCAATTGGGTAAGGTATAATTGCGATTAACAAAGATAGGTACTTTTAATTCATCTGACAATAAAGCTTGGCAAACATCACCCCCGATGGCAGAACCGCCCATACCGGCCACTACAATGTTTTGAATATCATTAAACATATTTTTAGGAGTAAAAGCATTTCCTATTTCCATCGCCTGGACTAAATGATCAGAAAAATCATAAATAGCTTTTTTCATGTTTTGTGTATCGATTGAATGTGTATCCATTAATGTGTCCTATTTAAAACAAAATCTGTGAATTGATCCATTGTTATTTTATGATCACCTTCAAATATAGTCAGGGAATCTTTTGCCTTATCGATATATCCCCGACTTATTTCTCGTGCTCGTACTTCAACTCCCGTTTCAATGTAAAATGAACGCATTCGTTCCCGCTTTGTGGAAATATCCGCATCACTTCTTGATATTTCATTCCAGCCATCGTGTTTTCTGGCCAGGATAGTTAATATAGTTTGTTTATCTGCAGCCACATCGCTTTCTAGGCTTTTTCCCAGATTTTCTTTATCACTGAATATTTCCAGAATATCATCCTGTACCTGGAAACCACGACCGAGATTAAGACCATATGAGCGAAGTTCAGCACAAACATCATCTGATTTTGCGCCAAGGATACCGCCCAATTCTGCACAAAGACTTAATAAAGCACCTGTTTTTCTACTGATCATATCCAAGTACTTATCCAACGTTACGGTTGAGTCGCCTTCAAACTGGAGATCATAGGCTTGTCCTTCACAAACAGTTAACGATGCCTTATTGAAGGCTTGCAATGCCTGAACGGTGTTGGATTGAACTTGTCCAATAATTAATTGGGCAAGTGTAAAAATACTGTCACCTGTTAGAATCGCCGCTTCAGTTCCAAACTTCTTATGGACCGTTTGTTTGCCGTGGCGAGTGTCGTCATGATCCATAATATCATCATGGATCAGGGTAAAATTATGCAGCAGTTCAACGGCCAATCCTGCGTACATGAGATCATCCGGGTCTGCATCAAATCCACGACCAGATAAGTGCACTAGAATCGGTCGCAAACGCTTTCCTTTTCCTGCTAATGCATATCGGATTGGATCGTATAAATACGCCGGTTCTTCAGGTAAATCCAGTTTGCCAAGGTGGCTGTCTGTTTCTGAACGGATAAAGTCCAGCAGTTCTGAAAATGATTTAATGTCCGACATCCAGTTTTAATGTACCTATTTCCTGAAGTTTGTCCATAACCAGTTTTTTGATTTCATTCATGCGCTCGAGTGTATCTGCTTCGAACCGGCATACGATCACCGGTTGTGTATTGGACGAGCGCACCAAACCCCAGCCATCTCCAAAACGAATGCGAACACCATCCACTGTACTGCAGTCATAATTTTCTGTAAAATAGTCCACAGCTTCTTTAGCAATGCGAAATTTCTCCTCATCATTTTCGGCTTCCAATCGCATTTCCGGGGTGGAATAATATTTGGGAAGTTCTGTTACCATTTCAGAAAGTGTTTTATCAGATCTGCTCAACATTTGTACCGTTCGTGCAGCTACATAAATCGCATCGTCATACCCATAATAATCATCGGCAAAAAAGATATGCCCGCTCATTTCACCGCCAAATCGGCAGCCCAATTCATACATTCTCTGTTTTATCAATGAATGTCCTGTTTTCCACATTATGGGAGTACCACCATGCTTATCAATCATTTCTTCCAAAGCTTGCGAACATTTTACATCGTATAAAATTTCGTCACCTTCATTTTGGATTACTTCAGGAAGAAATAAGGACATAAGCTGATCCGCCCAAATAATTTCACCCATTTCATCCACCACGCCCACACGGTCGGCATCACCGTCAAAAGCTACACCAATATCGTATTTGCCCGTTTTCATAAGTGTAATGAGATCCACTAGATTTTCCTTTACAGTCGGATCTGGATGGTGATTAGGAAACGTGCCATCAATATCGCAAAATAATTCAGTCAATTCCACGTTCATATCTTTAAAAATGTTCGGAGCTAATATTGCCCCGGCTGCATTTCCGCAGTCCATGACAACTTTGAGTTTTCGCTCGATATTTATCTTACCTAAAATCATTTGTGTGTATTTTTCTTTGAGGTTATGATTAACCTCACTTCCCTCTCCTATTTCATAATCGCTATTTTCAATTATTCTACGAATGTTCTGGATTTGTTCACCAAATACTGCTTTACATTCCATAGACATTTTGAAGCCATTGAATTCCGGTGGATTATGAGAACCGGTAATCTGCATTGCGCCGAAAACACCCAATTCAAACATACTAAAATAATTTACGGGTGTAGGTAAAATGCCAATATTGATCACATCTACTCCTGTTGACAGAACTCCTTTTTTGAATTGTTCGATCAGATCCGGAGTTGTGAGGCGTACATCGCCGCTCAAACTGATCTCTTGTCCGCCGGCACGTTTAACTAACGTGCCGAAACCTTTGCCCAGGCTTTCCACAACGTCGGGAGGAAAATCTTCGGCTACTTTTCCGCGAATATCGTATTCTCTGAAAATATATTTATTGATCATGGATTTATACTATGTTGATTGAATGATTGAATAATTTGAAGAGAAATTACAGAGAATATGTATTGAATAAATATTGAGAAATTTTACAATAGCTTATATAATTGTTTTACTTCAACATATAGGAAAGATTTTTTTTCAATACGACTGAAGCAGTGAGCAATCCCGAAAAGAGAGCACTGGTTACGCCCACAGTGGTAATATCCTGGCCTGTAAGAAATAGATTGTTAATTTTTGTGCGGGGACGCAGCCATTTTTGATGAAATCGCTTTGAAGTATGACTGATGCCATACATTTCGCCTTTTGAATAATTCGCCAGAGAATTAACCGTTAAGGGAGTTGACAATTCTGCATATGCCAAGGCATCATTAGCCTGAGGAATGTGTTTAAATACAACATCAAGAATTCGTTGTGAAATTATTTCTTTTTCTTTTTCATAATCTTCTCCCCTCTTTTTCCAGGGCAAGTCCTGCCATTTGGCATACCAATCCCAGTTGGCGAGAGTGATCGCTTCTATCGTGGCATATCCGTCATGATTTTCATTCCAGGCATCATCCTTTGCTGAGGGAAAAGAAACATAAACTACTGGAAAATCTTTTTCAGGATTGTTTATAAATTCTTGAACATTGCGGTCGTGGTCATAACCGGGATAAATCCAAAGATTGGTTTTACCCAATTTCAATTCTTCTGCAGATTTATTCAATCCCAGATGCAGGCAGACATAACTTTCTGTCTGTTCAATACTATCAAGGTCTGGTAGATGTGAATTGTCCGCACGTTCATCCCGTAGAAATTTGTCAAACGTATTCACAACACCTGCACTACTGATAATATCAGGTGCTTCCAGTATATCACCATTTTCCAGTTCTACGCCTATAGCTTTTTCTTTATGAATAACTATTTTATTCACACCTGCGTTGACTGCCAAATGACCGCCGTTGGCTTCGATTACATCAGTCACTGTTTCAGCAATTCGCCTTGAGGAACCAATAGGGTAATTACCGCCATCGAGATAATGTCGAGCCACAGAAGCATGCATAAAGAAATTGCTCTGTTTGGGCGGCAGACCGTGATCGCCCCATTGTCCTGAAAGTACGCCCATAAGTTCTGGATTATCAGACAGACTATTTATGACATCAAAAGTCGTCCTGTCAGCATATTTGAAGAATTTTCCCGTCATAAAAGGGTAAGTAATATTTGCAAGTATATTTGGCAGTGCTTTGTTGGCAAAATATGGCCTGGCACTTTTTACCGCCTCGTCCAAATAATTCATATAAGTTTGGATGGCTTTTTCCTCCTTTGGAAAATAACCAATCATATCTTCTACAAACTGTTCCCTGGGAGCCACAAAATTGTAATTTTTATCAGGAAAAATGATTCGGTCATAATTATCATCCATTCGAGACCATTGAAGTTGAGAATCGGAAATGAGATCAAACAGCTTTCGAACTGCAGACCACTGGTTATGTACTTCACCTATGTAGTGTATACCCACATCCCATTCAAAGTCATCGCGACGAAATGTATGAGTCCAGCCGCCGATTTTGAAATGTTTTTCAAGAACTAAAACGCGTTTACCATTCAGAGCCAATAGCGCTGCAGTAGAAAGACCGCCTATGCCTGATCCAATGATTATAGCGTCAAAATTTTCATCAGCCAGTTTAGAATTATAACTCGTCCATTTTTTCATAATGAGAATCTATTCTATAATGATTTATTCTGCGCTTAATAAATGTTCTTTCATAAACTCTTTAGCAAACTCAAATGATGCTTTCCTTGCTTCCGGGTTTCCGCCGATGGTTGGCCCGCGTCCGGCACAAAACGCCAGGGCGATCTTTTGCCGAAAAGGCGTAATCATAGGAATATTCAGGAAATTCATCAGCAATGCCCCATCCTCCCGCATCCGAAAATGACATCCAGAGGCCGTATAGCCCTTTTCCTCAACGGATAAGGGGCCTTCCCGGTCAAACCCATGATGGGCGTTTGGATAGACCGTAATGCCGATGTTTACACCCTCCGCCATCAAATCCGCGGCCAGGTCTTCACAGGCGTCGGCCGGGACCCAATCATCCAGTTCCCCTGTCAGAATATGGATGGGCGCTTCGGAAAACTCGATCAATTCCATGTCGAACATGCAGGGCGGATAAAAGGACAGGTGTGCGCTAAAGAGATGATCAGGTTTAATAGCATCGATAAGCGGCTGCCAGGCACTGAACAAGGTCACTCCGCCGCCTAGACTCCAACCGGTAATAGCTGCACGTTTTACATCGATCCGAGGGTCCTGCGCAAGCACATCCAGGGCTCGGTAGGCATCCAGGATCATCATGGCCGTGGTCACCGAAACCTGTTCCCCCACGGTGGAGTTCACGTTCCGGCTGTTAAAACTGTATTGCTCAAAAGTGGCAAAGCCCATCTCCCGGTACATATCCATGTATTCGTAATGATGGTCTGCCCAGTTCTTACTTCCGTTGATCCCAACGATCAGGGGAAGGTTCTTGGGGTCGCTTCCTTCAGGGAAACGCAAAATGCCGTAGGCCTGCTGAGGTTTCTGGTTTTCAAGGTCGGTAATCACATGATAGTATGAAAAAGGATTAGCACTGGTGAATGTTATCCGTTCGCCATCTTCGGCTAAACAGAGTTGAAATAAAAAATATATCGTAAATGTTTTTTTGATCATATTATGTATTTGAATCTAGGTTTCCTATAAGAAATAATCAGTAAAAATAAATAGTATATATTTAATTGAAATTAAAATCTTATATACCAATCAAAAAACCCCGCACGCTGCGAGGTTTTTTGATTGAGGTTATTTCATTATTTTATTTTCGTAAAGACACCCAATGGTTACGAATTTCCAGGTCTTTGTGGTGACCATTGCTCCAGTAAGCATTGAATTTCTTAAAGAATGCTTTACGTTCTTCTTCATCAGGCCATGCTTTTTCCACCAGTGCGCTATTATCTTGATCCATGGCATCTTCTATGTTTGCATATTCATTGACAACAATTACCGGCCATCCTTCTGGGCCGCCGGCAGAACCAGACCAATAATGTGTCAGTTCCATGTAGCTGAGTACTTTATCATCTTTTTTAACCACATTGTCAAAGAATTTTTGGAGAACTTCCTTCCTGTCTTCCGCTGATCCATCTTCAACTTTTGATAAGGGTGCTAGATTATATTGCACCATAGTAACAATTGTATTTTCCTTATACTGTCGGGCCGGGCGTTTCAAAACGTCCATATTCAGTTCCAAGACGCTGACGTCGGTATGTTTTCCAACCCAGTATTTATTGAATTTAGACATGAATTCTACTCTATCTTCATCTTTTCGCCAGGCTTTTTTCCTAGTGTCTGCTGTGGTCCGCACACTGGCATCAGCATCGGTCATAGAGGCCCATTCATTTATTTCTAGCACTTCATTGGATGTGCCCGTCCAAAAGTGTCCCAGGACCATCGTGCTGATCAATCTTTCCTGCAACGGATTCATTTTCTTGGCATTTTCTTCGAACACTTCCTTACGTTCTTCTGCTGAGCCATCCTCTACATCGCTCAAGGCTTTCAGATAATATTTGGAAATGGTTACAACGTGATTATCGGGATTGTATTGAGCGTGAAGAATACCCAAAACGGATATACTTATACATAGAATCACTATTCGTTTTATCATGTTTCCTCCTTCATTAAGATCCTGCAGGACCTTGTTACTGTTATTTTGTTGACTAGATAAAGTTAGTGAAGATAATTTGATAATTACCACCAAAAGAAATGAATAATAATTTTCTGATTTTTCTTATTTACTTTTCTTTTCTAATACAATATCTACATCAGTCATATGCATATGAAGTTTCCAATGTTTGTTTCCTGCCCAAGAATGAGTAAATGTTCCGCTGGTATGATGGTTCAGCTGTCGTCATTTCACGTTATTGAATTACACGTCTTAACGAACCTTTAACATCCAGCAGCATTTTATCAGATTCATCCAGTGTACATTTTTTAATAACCATCACTACTGCATTCTTCACAGATTTATTCGCTGATAAAAGTGCTTTTTGGGCATCATTATGATCCAAGCCGGTTAATTGGCTGATGATGCGCGTTCCCCTATCCACAAGTTTTTCATTCACAGCCATGAGATCAACCATGAGATTGCCGTAGACTTTACCTAAACGTATCATAGTTGTGGTGGAAATCATATTCAAAACAAGTTTTGTGGCTGTTCCGGCCTTCATTCGAGTGGAACCAGTGATGACCTCAGGCCCTGTTTCGACTCTAATGACTACATCCGCTTCCACTTCAAAATATGGTTTAGGTGTACATATAATATAGGCTGTACCGCAACCGAGTCCTTTACCATAGTCTATAGCCCGCTGCACGTAAGCAGCCGCGCCGCTGGTGCTGATACCGATGATTACATCCCCTGTTTGTAATCCGAATTTATTTAAATCATTGATGGCATTTTCCGGTTTATCCTCCGCTCCCTCGATGGATCGGCGTAAGGCATCATCGCCCCCGGCGATAATGCCATTGAACCAATCTGATGGCGCAGAAAATGTCGGCGGCATTTCCGAAGCATCCAAAACACCCAGTCGGCCGGAAGTTCCTGCTCCTATATAAATTACCCGATTACCTTTGAGTATTGCAGTAGTAGTTAATTCAACTACTTTGGTTATTTCGGGAATTGCTTTAGAGATTTTTTCTGCGATGGTTTGGTCTTCTCTATTGATAATCTCCAGAATTTCAGGAATAGATTTAGTATCTATGTTAATTGTAGCTGTGTTTTGCTGTTCAGTTAAAAGATCACCTCTTTCCATCATAATGTATCTTTTGAAAAATATCGCTGTGTTTCATCCATCACTTTTCTAGATAGGAGTAAAGTGGAAACCATTGTTGGGATTGCCATAAGTGCAAACATACCATCAATTATATTTATGGCTATATCAATTGATATGATTGAAGCCAAAATTATACTCCCTACATAAAATCCATTATATACGGATTTCCATTTTGCTCCGAAAAGATAACTTGTACATTTTCGTCCATAATAAGAATAACCAAACATTGTTGATAAACTAAAACTAATTGCTGCCACAACCAAAAGTAATTGCCCCATTATACCTAATTCATGTTCAAATGCCATAGCTGTGAGAGTTACTCCATTCACATCTGATGAATTCACTCCTGATAGTAAAATAACAAAACCTGTAATTGAACAAACAATAATCGTATCAATAAAAGGTCCTACCATTGCCACCAAACCTTCTCTAACAGGTTCTTTCGTCTTTGCTGCGCCATGAGCCATTGATTCAGTTCCGATTCCGGCTTCATTAGAAAATGCAGCTCGTTTAATTCCTATAATAATAATTGAACCGAGAGATCCTCCTAAAACAGCATCGCCGGTAAAAGCATCTTGAACAATAGTTATAAAAACAAAAGGGATTTCACTTAAATGTCTAAACAAGATAAGTATGGCAGCCAAAATATAAATAGCCACCATAAAGGGAACCATCCTAGAAGCAACAAGACCGATTCTGCGAATACCACCAAATATGACCAAAGATACAATAATTGCAATAACAATGCCCGTTGTCAAATCCCCGACCATTTGATTCCCTACGAAATATTGATTGGGGCTATAAATGAGATCACGTACAATTTGAGACAATTGGTTGGCTTGAAATAGTACCAAACAACCGACCAAACCGGCTACACTGAACAAAATAGCTAAGGGTCTGAATTTTGATCCCAATCCTTGTTCCACCACATACATTGGACCGCCTTGAATTTCACCTTGGTCATCTTTTCCTCTATACATAATGGACAACGTGCACGTAAAATATTTTGTTGCCATACCAACAATGGCACTGATCCACATCCAAAAGAGAGCACCGGGGCCACCAGTATGTATTGCTAAAGCAACACCGCCGATATTTCCCATTCCGACTGTACTCGCCAATGCACTCGACAACGCTTGGAAATGAGATATTTGTCCGGGATCATTAATGTTATCATATTTTCCTCGTAGAATCTGAAACGCATGTCCGAGATATCTAAACGGAATAAATCGGCTGTATAGGGTAAAATATAAACCGCCGCCGACCAGCAAGATGACTAATGGAGTACCCCACATAAAGCCAGAAAAGTTCGCAGTCCATTCCTCAATTACTTGCCAAATAGTCGAATCAAGATTCATTTGAAGCAATCCTTCAATGTTATTTTATAATACATTATGTAAAGAAGTTAGTCGGGCTGGTCTGTTTTTGCAATGAACAGTTTTTCACATTACAGTAAAACGAATTTTCACTATTTTAAATTGTACAATAGGTTATTAAAAGGATTCTCATATTAAATTCTCTTAAACTATGCTGAAAAAACTAGACATTTACCTCCTGCGGCAATTTACTTCAATACTAATCTTGTCATTGTTGGGATTCTTATGTGTATTTGTGATTGTGGACCTCATCGAAAATCTCGACCGTTATATCGACAATAAAATGCCTTGGGATATTGTACTTTTATATTACGGTTACAGTTTGCCATATTTTATCAATATCGCTCTACCCATGTCCATGATGATCGCATCTGTTTTTAGTATAGGATTGATGGCCAAACGCAATGAATGGACAGCTATGAAATCCGGAGGTATAAGTTTGTACCGGTTAACGGCACCTTTGCTCTTTTTTAGTATCGCAGTCAGTCTCGTATCATTTCAGTTCGATAATACATATGTTAGTTGGGGAATGTCTATGCGCGGGGAGATAGAAAAAGAATACATGAAGAAAAAGCCACGGAGGAGAAGTAAGAAAACGTTCAAAGATATTTTTATGCAGAAACAGGAATACCAGCATATAGCCATCACGAAATACCAGTCCCATAGCCATAAAGCGGAAGGGATAACAATGATCATGTTTGCTGACAGTCTTATTCAGCAGCGAATGGATGCCAAAAAAATGACATGGATTGATACACTTAAGTCTTGGGCAATATATGATTATTCACTACGTGATTTTGATCATAATGGATCAGAAATAAACGTTATAATTTCTAAACGGGATACATTATTGAATCTTGATTTTGAACCGGATGATATTACGAAAGGAAATAAGCATCCTGACGAATTGAACTTTGAAGAATTAAAAGCGAGAATAAAATATTTACAAAGTAACGGTGTGGATGCCACACGTTGGAAAGTTCAACGTCATTTTAAAGTGGCCTTTGCATTTACGAATCTGATCGTTGTTCTATTTGGTATTCCACTCGTAGTAATGAAACCGAAAAGCGGATTAGCTTTTGGAGGTGGAGTCAGTTTTCTTGTAATCTTTTCCTATTATGCCTTTATAAAATTTGGGCAATCCCTTGGAATAAACGGGGTGATGGATCCTATGCTGTCAGCATGGTTGGGTAATATTGTATTTATTTCAGGAGGGTTACTACTTCTCTTCAGTGTCCGGAAGTGATTCTTCCAGTGGTTCTTCAACGGGTGTTTCTTCTGCTTCAGCTTCAACTTCTTCAGCAGATGTTTCGATAGTTTGCTCCTCAACGGGTTCGGGTGTTGGGCCGTTATCGGTAGCTTCTGGTTTTGTCTTTCTGCTTTTTAAACTTGTTACGGTTAACTGTAAAGATAAATTGATTCCTTTCATGGAATGAATCCATATACCATTTCTGAAGGCAAAACCGAAATCAAAAATAACCGGTCCTTTATGGAATCCAAATCCAAGGGCTAATTCCTGGAAATCACTCCCGCCCCAGGCGTAACCTATTCGTAAAGGAAATGACTTAAATTTTGTTGTTTCAATACCCATGGACCACCGCCAGCCTTTATTGGCAAACATTGTATTTGTAAAACCAGTCCACATATCTGAACTAATCAAAATATCATCCATATTATAAGACATCCCTAGACGAAATATCGACGGATAATCCATTTTGAACTCTGGCAAATTGCCATCTTCATCAAGAGCATAAACAATCTGTTCATCCGGATCATTATTGGTAAACAAATTTGAATTTGATAATGTAGTCGCATTTACAGAATCAATTGTATAAACATAGCGGACAGCCATACTATCGTTTAGTATCTGATCTCCCCATGTAAAATGAAAAAGATCATCGTCGTTTCCATAAATATTATCAGTACCATCTAAAATATCTTTGGTCAAGTTTTCCTTATTCCAAGTAATGGATCCAAGAGCATTGATAATGGAAAATCCAAAACGCCAACCATTTATATCTTTGGATACTAATCCAATGTCCACTCCAATTCCTGATCCACCAATCCCCTGACGAAAATAATATACTCCCTGCCCATAAAGGGCATTATCCGTTGTGACTAAATTGGCTGAACTAGAATCAGGATCAATACCAAAATAAAAAAGTCCCTGGAGGTATTTAAATGTGAACCCAATGGAAAGTTGTTCAAAAGGTATTGCAAATGTAAAACCATATTCAGTCACACCCATTACTTCGTAGTGCATGGTCATATCTATGTCCGGGTTATCTGCATTTCCATCCAGAATCAATTGCAATAAACCATAAGGAAAACGATAATTCTGTAAAATTAACGTATTTGTAGTGAGTGCCATATTTCCTGATGAAAAATTCATCATCGGCATAGGTAAATGGAGATCTTGAAAATAATTCATCCCACCCCCTTCTTCTAATTCTTGGAGCAGTGCTGTTTTATTATCATAGTTTGGATTGTCTGGTCTTTCTCCCTTTGAATATAATGTATCACCACTGATGGCATTCAAATTTGAAAGAGAAAGCCAGTTTCCTACAATCCCAAAGTCCAGTCCAAATAGCTGCAGCATAAACGGTTTATCTTGTTGATAAGCAAGCATAGCTGGATTGTAACCAACAGCAAAAATTCCATCAGCGATGGTTGAATATGCTCCGGCCATAGCTACGGAACGGGGATCCCGTTTGGATTGGCCAGAAGCAAATCCCAACAGCAGAATCAGTATAATTATTGTGCGGTGGTTAATCATTTATTGAAACCTTTGCCATTAAATACATTTTCAGTTTTTACTCCGGTAATTTTTGCTGCACGGCCGCCAGTAACGGAAAAATACCAGCCGCTGATATCCTCTGTTTTATATTTTCCAGTTTGTTCATTATAAGAATCAGGGTCACAGACACGAATACGAATACTGTCCGAAATTGTTACCGGCGACCATGTTAAAGAATCAACATTGACTTCTCCGCTTGCAATATCATTCCAATCATCTTCTGCAGGATTACTACCGGTTGCATAGGCTAAATCAACCGAAGATACAGATCCATATGTTTTCCACTTTATAGTGTATTCCTCCCCTAATGTAAGTGATTCACCGCCGTTGGGATAAAGTATCACAATTTCATCAGGGGCTGCATCCATCATTCCTGTACTTATTAAACGAAAGATTAAAAATGTACTAATATCAATATAATCCTCTGAAGTCAGGTAAACGGATTCACCATTCGTCCCATTCAAATGAAATCTTGGAGCAGTATAATGTTCACCATAATCTGTAAGTAAAAATAATCTATTTGTATCAATGACACTAGAATAAGAAATCTCTCCCGGTGACGATACTTGGCCCGAATGACCAACCGTAGATGTATCACTATAAAATCCAGCCGGTTCGGGTAAAATCACTTTCAAGAGAGTGTCTACGTATGAAATTACTGTATCTTTACCCATGGGATTATATTTTACCAAGTAAACAACACCATCCACACAATCGCTGTAATCATTCATGACTGAAAAAATATATAAGTCATCTGCTGATGAATCAGGATTCAGACTGGCACACGTATTCATATAATATAAACTATCCGTTGGATTCCAGCCGGGTTCCTGGATGGCTAAACTGTCTCTAAAAATACCCAACATCTCTTGAGTTAAATCCAGTGGAAATAAATTTTTATTGGAAAGCAAGATTGAAATTTCACCGCCAACCGGGATACTATTAATGACTGTAGAGGTTAATTCGGCATACGATAATGAAGATCTTATCCTGTTGCGAACATCATGAGCCATTTCCTCAATTGGCGTTTCCGTGACAGATATAAATGTCATTGGATCCATCCTGACTTCGAAAGGAGCTACCATACGATACTCTCCGCCAATCGTCGCTCCGCCGACAATGGTTCCTCGGCCATCAATCCGAGCGGCAGATCTGATAATCATTACTGCCGGGTTGAACGAAAGTAAATCAACGATTGTAGATGTGCCCTCTGATGGAGGGGTCGTAATGCTGTCTGACCATGTTACTGCATCCACGGTTGCATAACTCAAAACTGTTGTACCAATTTTGCTCATGCGGATTATAGTACGAGTGCTGTCTGATCCATAATCGCTTGGTTTGGCAATTGTTGCTCGAACTTCAACGATGGATGAATCTCCCATTGTATTATAACCAACCATATCCACATCCAACTGGACAGGAAGGTCTATAGAGTTAATCATATCAAATTCAAAGGACACAGCGGTAAATGCCATTCCGGAAAATCCCGAAGGCATACCGGTAATATTTTGAGTAGAAGGCGGGAATGTTTCAATAATGTTGGCTTCCAACGATTCGAAATGGAGTTCTTGAACCTCCACATTAATGGTCATATTTCCTAATTCAGAACCATCCAGTGGAATAAATGCAGTTTGAGCCTGTAATCGAGCGGTCAAATCAATGATTAATTCTGAAAGTGCACTATCCGCTCCAGCCGGATTTAAAAATGTATAACCGTCAATCGCGAAGGTCTTACTGTACGTTGTATAATCCTCAAATAATACTGTATCCACTTTGACAGAATCTCCACCAGTAGATGGCGGTACAAAATTCCTGAAATTCATGATGAAGTCCATATAAAATGGATAGGTACTCTTCAGATTAGAAATAGCAATTTCATTAATACCAAAAGCTGTGCCTGTTTTGAAGATACCCGAATAAATCTCCACAGTAGATGGAAATGTTACAGGGTCGAGTTCAGTGGGCATATCGTATTCCGCAATTTCTACAACTGCTTCATCTACACCGGCGATACGAATGCGAATCGCAAAGTTTACCTGTATTAAATCACCGGCGTTAATGGTCAGCGTATCTGTTTCGTTCGTATGCGCGGCCACATCAAAATCAAACAGGATCCTTATGGCATCTTTAAGTTTTTGATCGCCGATACTTGTGGAGCTGGAAAATATCGAATCTTTCGCCACTGCACTTTGTTCATGATCAGCTAATGTATCTGGTGACACACTGGAACCAGTAATCATTGAAAATCGTGCATTAGTGATATCTGTTAACATGCCATCATTTGTAATGGATGAGAAGAAAAAACTGCTATCACTGCTACCGTCTGCCTGGATCATTACACCAGAGACTTCTGTAATAAATTCAGGTAATTCACTTTCATCAATCGAAGGTAATGGAATCTCTACAGCAGGAAATGTTGTATCAAATACTGCCAAAATATCGTTCCAAGTTGATGCAAAAATTTGTTGATCATCAGTTGGAGGGATTGTAAAAGGAATGCCATTTATATCCGTCAATAAACCAGGAGTAAATGGAATAGTCACATCGATTGTTGTATCTACGATAACTGTAAGACTGGGTGCAGTTTGAGGAGTCCCTTCATATTCAATTTCTGCTCCCACGTCCACTTCTAAATAGGATGCATCAATGGATGTTTTAGGAAGTGTATCTTCAAATATCAACTGCATTCCTAGCGAATCATCTGTAGAGAAAATTTGTTTATTATCTACAATCCCATCCAGTGTATACTTTTCCTGAACGAGAGGGATTTTCAGGTCAATAAACCAGGTAGGAGTTTCGAAATCTGACGGATTTTGAAAATCGCAGGCACCTATATACAATAAGGAAACAGTAATCCCTAAAATGGAGATGAATCTCTTTAGACGGAAAATCGTCGACCTCGGATTGTTAACGCTCTTCATATTGGAATGAGAAATTCATTCTTTTTGAGCATTCTTACTATAAAAAAATCCACATCTTTTTAATGTGGATTTTTTGAATGATAAGTGACGAAAAAGGGTTAATAGCGATATTCATCCTTTTTGTAAGGACCATTTTTACTTACACCAATATAGTTAGCCTGGTCATCTGACAGTTTAGTTAATGTCACTCCCAGTTTATCTAAGTGCAATCGTGCTACTTCTTCATCTAATATTTTTGGAAGAACGTATACACCGACTTCAGGTTTTTCTTCAGCCAATGCAATTTGAGCTAATACTTGATTAGTGAATGAATTGGACATCACAAAACTTGGGTGTCCGGTAGCGCATCCTAAATTCACCAAACGTCCTTCAGCTAAAATAAAAATCTGATGACCATCTTCAAACGTATATTTGTCCACCTGTGGTTTAATATTTTCTCTTTCTGTAGTTGGATCTTTATTTAATGCGTCCATCTGAATTTCATTATCAAAATGGCCAATATTACAAATAATAGCTTGATCTTTCATTTGCTTCATGTGGTCGAATGTGATGATATCCTTATTACCGGTTGCAGTCACATAAATATCGGCTTCAGGCAAGGCTTGTTCAACCGTTTTGACTTCATATCCTTCCATGGCAGCCTGAAGAGCACAAATAGGATCAATTTCAGAAACGATGACACGAGCACCAAATCCCTTCATAGATTGAGCGCATCCTTTTCCTACATCTCCATATCCACATACAATGACTACTTTACCGGCAATCATAACATCTGTGGCGCGCTTGATGCCATCAGCTAATGATTCTCGGCATCCATAAATATTATCAAATTTTGACTTAGTAACAGAATCATTTACATTATAGGCAGGAAATAAAAGTGTGCCGTCTTTTTCCATTTGTTCCAAGCGATGTACACCTGTGGTTGTTTCTTCAGAAACACCAATGATGTTTGTCGATATTTTATGCCAATGCTGATCATCTTTTTCCAATACATCCCTTAATAACTTTTCAATGACAATTTCTTCTTCAATGGTTGTTTCGATTTCAGGAACTTTACCTGATTCAGCAAAAATATTTTCAAGTTGAAATCCTTTATGAATAAGGAGTGTAGCATCACCACCATCATCTACAATAAGATCCGGGCCACTTCCGTCCGGAAATGTTAATGCCTGCATTGTGCACCACCAATATTCTTCCAACGATTCACCTTTCCAGGCAAAAACGGGAACACCGCTATCTGCAATGGCAGCAGCAGCGTGGTCTTGAGTAGAAAAAATATTGCACGATGCCCAGCGAATATCTGCACCCAGTTCCCTTAATGTTTTAATCAAAATAGCTGTTTCAATTGTCATATGGAGAGAACCGGTCAACTTTAATCCTGCCAACGGTTTTTCAGAACCATATTTTTCTTTGGCCGTCATTAATCCGGGCATTTCTTTTTCTGAAATAGAAATTGCTTTGCGTCCGGATTCAGCAAGGCTTATATCAGCAATTTTATAGGGTAAATTTTCTGTAAGTGGTTTCACATATTCTCCGCAATTTATATAATGTTATGTAGTTCGTTAATCATATCTGTTTTTTCCCATGTAAACAAATCATCTTCCCGTCCAAAGTGGCCATAAGCTGCAGTTGCAAGATAGCGTGGTTTTTTCAGATCAAGGTGCTTAATAATGCCAGCCGGTTTTAGAGGAAATAATTCCCTGGCCGCATTGGTCAGAGCAGTATCATCCAGTTTTCCAGTGCCAAATGTTTTCACATAAAAAGATGTTGGTTCAGCCACACCAATACTATACGAAAATTGTATTTCACATTTTTCAGCTAATTCGGCAGCGACAATATTTTTGGCAATGTAGCGAGCCATATACGCAGCAGAGCGATCTACTTTAGATGGGTCTTTACCTGAAAATGCACCGCCGCCATGGGGCGCGTAACCTCCATAGGTATCTACAATAATTTTACGGCCGGTTAATCCTGTATCAGCGGCTGGACCACCATAAACAAAGCGCCCTGTTCCATTCACAATAAATGAATCATCATAGGCAATACCATATTCATCCAATACTGGTTTAATAATCTGATCGACAACTTGTTCTTCTACAAAGTCATGCTCTTGCTCTTTTGTACCTTTTTCATCGAGCATATCATCGTGCTGTGTCGCAATAACTGACTTGCTCACTTTAACAGGACCGGAACTATTGTATTCCACAGTTACCTGTGATTTACCGTCGGGTCGGATCCAAGGCATCGTACCATCTTTACGCAATTTCGCCAGTCGCTCTGTCAGTCTGTGAGCAAGATGGATGGGTAAGGGCATTAATTCAGGTGTTTCATTACAGGCAAATCCAAACATAAGCCCCTGGTCTCCTGCGCCTTGTTCATCATGCAAACCTGATCCTTCATCAACGCCTTGAGAAATTTCCGGACTTTGGGCATCCAAACTGGAGATAACTTTAACTTGCTCATCATCCATACCATAAGCTTCATTGTTGTAACCAATTTCGACCAAGGTTTCCTTTACGACATGCTCTACTTCAACAAAGCCATTCGTTGTCACTTCTCCTGAAACAACCACTAATCCGGTTGTAGCCAAAGTTTCACAGGCAACCCTTGAATTAGGATCCTGCGATATTAGATTATCTAAAATTGCATCAGATATGGCATCGCAGACTTTATCCGGATGTCCTTCAGTCACTGATTCAGATGTAAATAGATAATTGTTCATAATAGTTTAATCCTTCCTGTTATTGGGGCGAAAATTTACTTTTCTTCTACAACGCACTCCAAGAGTCTTGAGTTAATAATGAATAAATCGAAAGAAAGATAATTTTTGAATTAATGATCAATGAGCAAACATCTTTTCCTTTATTTTTTTTACCCGGATTATCATTTTATCAACAGCCCTGTCTATCGATTTGGTTGCGTTATCTGTTGTTTCTTTTATATTCAAATGTCGTGATGGCATGTAGAGATTTATTTCTGTGGTATACATATTATTTTCATGAAGTAAAATAATTTGACACCGTGTAATGCGATCAAATATTTTATGAAGTCGTTGCACTTCCTGCTCTGCATATTCTCGTAAAGTGTCAGGAGCATGAAAATGACGAGCTGTGAATTCAATGAGCATGATTTTCCTCCTTAAGGTTTTGAAGGCTTCGCAAAACCTTCGTTTAATTAATGACAGGGCCTGCTGCATGAATAGCAGGGTCATCAATATTATATTGTTTAAAATTTTTCTGAAATTTTTCTGCCAGTTGTTTAGCTGTTTTGTGGTATTCATCCACATTTTTCCAGGCATTTGTTGGCAAGAGTATTTCCTCCCCAATATTTTCCAATTGTTTCGGAATCTGAACACCAAAATAATGATCTTTTACACACTCTGCTGATTCAATGCTTCCATCCAATACTTTATGGATGATTTGTCTTGTAATGGGCAGACTGATCCGTTTAGCTCCGGAACTGGCACTTGCGCCAACCCAACCCGTATTTACCATATAACAAGGAACATTATATTTGTTCATTTTCTCGCGTAGTAATTCAGCATATTTCAATGGGTGCAGGGTTAAAAAGGGCCCCCCAAAACAAGGTGAAAATGTGGCAACAGGTTCTGTGATTCCCCGTTCTGTCCCTGCGACCTTTGCTGTATATCCGCTAATAAAATGATACATGGCCTGTTCTGGAGTTAATTTTGAAACCGGAGGTAGAATACCATAGGCATCACAGGTGAGAAAAATGATTATTTTTGGATGCCCTGACATGGAAGGTTTTCCCTGACCGAATACAGAATTATCAATATAATTCAACGGATAGGAGACACGTGTATTTTCAGTTTTCGAACCGTCACTGAAGTCGATAACCCTGGTACGTTCATCAAAGACAACATTTTCAAGTAATGCTCCATGGCGGATTGCATTGTATATATCCGGTTCATGTTCGGGATTCAAATCGATGACTTTTGCATAGCAGCCACTCTCAAAATTAAAAATCCCATCATCAGACCAGCCATGTTCGTCGTCCCCGATTAAAGGTCTTTCAGGATCTGTACTTAATGTAGTTTTACCCGTTCCGGAAAGTCCGAAAAAGATAGCAGGATTTTCTCCATTTTTATCAACGTTTGCTGAACAATGCATAGACAATACACCTTGCAAAGGCAGCAAATAATTTAACACAGAAAATATACCCTTTTTCATTTCGCCGCCATATTCAGTACCGCCAATAATGGCGATACGTTTGGCCATGTGAAAAATGATAAATGTTTTTGAATTCATTCCATATTCTTCAAATTTCTGGTTTTTTACATCTGATGCATTAATTATAGTAAAATCCGGTTCAAATCCGATTAACTCATCCTGTTCAGGACGAATAAACATGTTGTGTGCAAAATGAGCCTGCCAAGCTTTCTTGGCAACTATTCTTACGTTTAGCCTGTATTTTGGATCTGCACCGGCAAATCCATCGAAAATATAGGTTTTGGAGTCATCAGCGTGGTTGCAATAATTCACTACCTGTTCATACAATTCATCGAAAATAGATTCGTCCAATTTGACATTCACCGGTCCCCACCACAAATTTTCATTCGAAGATTTTTCATCTACAAAATATTTATCTTTCGGAGATCGCCCGGTATACCGCCCTGTGTCAACCATGATGGCACCATTCATCCCCATTTTACCTTCATTTTGTAAAAGAATATCTTTAATCAAATTTTCGACAGAAAGATTTCTAAGTATTTTGTCAACATGCGTTAAACCAATTTTATCTAATCCTAATTTTTCAACTGTGGTTAGCATCTTTGTTCCAATTATTCACCATGGGGATGAGCTTGTTTATATATTTCTTTCATTTTTTCTGGTTGAATGTGTGTATACACTTGCGTTGATGAAAGACTGCTATGTCCCAGAAAATCCTTCAATGCCCTGATATCCGCACCGCGTTCAAGCATATGCGTGGCAAATGAATGACGTAGCGTATGAGGTCCTAAAGACGTTCCTTCTGCAATTTGCTGTAAATACATACTCACACGCCGCTGGACAGTTCTAGTTGAAATCCGCATACCTTTTGAATTTATAAAACATGGTTCTTTAGCGTCACCCGTATTAATACTTATACCTCGTTTTAACATATAATTATCAATGGAAATTTTGGCACGATTACCATAAGGAATCAATCTCTCTTTCTTTCCTTTTCCAAAAACCCGAACGCATTGCTGAACGCTATTAAAATCACCTAAGTTTAAATTAACTAATTCACTTAAACGCATTCCAGTACTATAAAACAATTCCAAAAGTGCCCGGTCACGAATACCAATCAGTGTATCTGCTTTAGGGCTATTCATCAAGTCTTCGATGGATTTTTCCCGAATATAAACAGGAAGTGTTTTGGGTGTCTTGGGTGTTTTGATATTTGTAGAAGGGTTTGTTTTAATAACATCATTTTTATGAATATATTTACAAAAAGACTTAATGGTGGCAAGTCTGCGGGCTACCGTCCTACTGCTAAAATCTTCTTCAAATTCTTTGCCCAAAAAATGACGAATCGTTTGACGATCAATTTTGTCGACTGTCCATTTAGGATTGTTTGTGTATGATTTCATAAAAAGATCAAAACGCTTTAAATCATTAGAATAGGATGTTATGGTATGGACAGAATATCCTTTTTCCTGCTCTGCATATAAAATAAAATCGGTGATATGCTTATTTAAATCAGCCATAATGGGTTTGCATATGTTCAATCATTGTTTGCATATCCTGGGGCAATTCTGCAGTAAAATTAACCCTTTCTCCCGATATAGGATGATTAAATGATAATTGTTTTGCATGGAGCGCATGGCGGTTCATTTTCTTCAATAACAATTTAATATCACGTTGAACCTCCGGTAAAAATCCTTTGGTTCGATTGACACCACCGTTGTATTTCTCATCATGAACAATGGAGTGATTCATATGCATTGCATGAATACGAATTTGATGCGTGCGCCCTGTCTTTGGATAAAACTCAACAACGCTCATATACCGAAAATCCTGAAGTACTTTAAAATATGTAACTGCCTTGCGCCCGGATTCATCAACACAGAAAGTCGTTGGATTTTTTCGGTTGCGTTTAAGTGAAACATCTATACAGCCTTCTTTCTCTTTCCATATTCCCCAAGAAATACCCATGTATGTTTTTTCAACCGTTCTATCCTGAAACTGTGCTGCAATATTGCTATGGGCATTATTCGTCTTTGCTACAACCATGATACCGGATGTTTCCTGATCAAGGCGATGGACAATTCCGGGACGCAAAGCTTCATTTAATGTTGATAGATTTTCACAATGATGCTTTAATCCATGTACGAGTGTTCCGGTATAATTACCCTTACCGGGATGGACAACTAAACCTGCCTGTTTATTAATGATAATAATATCATCATCTTCAAATAAGATATTGAGGGGAATATCTTCAGGTATAATTGAATCTATTTCAGGTTCGATATCCATCGGTTTTGCAATGACTGTGTCACCCACTTGGAGTCTATAATTTGCCTTTTCCAATTTTCCATTAACTGTTACAAATTCCTGTTTAATCATCTTCTGTATCAGTGTACGTGTAACCTCGGGCAATTGTTCAACTAAATAGTGATCCAGGCGCGTGTTTTCTTCACCTGTAATCACGCGATTATTCGTAATCAAGAAGTGGTTTCTAACTGAAGTTTTGGTTGGATGAAAAATGAAAAATATAAAAAAAGTATCATACCGATTGTTACAGCAGTATCTGCTACATTAAAAATATACCAATGGTAGTTACCGATCATAAAATCGAAAAAATCCACCACTTTGCCAAAAAGGAGACGGTCTATCAAATTACCAATTGCACCTGCTAAAATAAGCGCCAGGGATAATCGCATTAGAAAATGATTATGCTGTTCTTTCCAAAGATAAACGAAAATAACACCCGTTAAAATAATCGAAATGACTGAAAAAACATAGATTCCTCCCGGAAAGTTTAATCCAAATGCCATACCGTCATTTGTAATATACGTCAGGTGGAAAAAGTTATTAATGACCGGTACAGAATCGTACAAGTCAAGATGGGTGCGTGTAAGCGCTTTGGTGATTTGGTCTATAACCACAACCACAGCACTCACCAGCAAAATTCTCATTTTAAGTTCAGTTTATCCTTTGTCTTGCATTCTACGCATTTGGTTGCATTGGGTACTTCCATCAGCCGTTCTTCAACAATAAGCCCCCCACAAATATCGCATACGCCAAACTCTTCATTGTCAATGCGTTCCAATGCTAAAGAAAGATTTTTATAATAATCACTTTCCCGGCTCATGAACATGAAGTTCTTTTCCTGCTCAAAGGAATCGGAGCCGGCATCGGCCATGTGCACGCTATAAACAGAATCCTGGGAAAGACCCGCTTTGGGATTTCCTTTATCCATAATGTCGCTCTTAATATCGTCCATATCATGAGAAACTTCTTCCATTTTTGCCAAAATCGTTTTTCGAAATTTATTTAATTTAGCTTTTGAATATTTTTTAGCCACAATTTATCCTTTCTTGGTATGTGTTCGTTCTATACTTAATGTTAACGATTGATCTTGAATCTCAAATGTTGATTCATATTCACCTTTATTTGATTTTTCTGTCATTTCAATTGTCAACGTCTCATTACAAAAGAATTCTTTATAATCTTCCAGCGCATCTCCTAAAGGACCGTCAATCAATCCATTAATCTTGATGCGATCTTCAACAGCGAAATTAGCATTTTTTCGCATAATTTGCACGTGACGAATGAGATCCCGAACCATGCCTTCTCGAAGTAATTCTTCTGTCAGTTTTGTTGTTAATCCAACCGTAATTCCACCATCCATTTCAGATGTGAATCCTTCAGCTGATTTCGTATTAATCAAAAAAGCATCTTTATTTAATTCGATGCTTTCTCTTGACAGTTCAAATTTTATACCATTACCGCTATTTAATGTTTGTATAATATTATTTACATCCATTTCAGCAATGGCAGTTCGTATTTCTTTCATCTGTTTACCATAGTGTTCACCCAAAAATGGCAGATTTGGTTTGACTTCATACTGAATGAGCTCTGAAATATCCATAACTCGCACCAATGTCTTGACGTTCAATTCATCCAAAATAACCTTGCTGTTTGCTTCTATAAACGCAGCAACGTCATCATCTTCCACGGCAAAACATAGTTTGGCTAACGGTTGGCGAATTTTCAAGTTTGCTTTGTTGCGTGCGGAACGACTCTGCTCAACCACTTTGCGCAAAGCATCTACTTGATTCATAAGCGTTTCATCAATGGACGCCTCATCCGCTATGGGAAAATCGCATAAATGGATACTTTCCGGTGCATCGCCGATAGAACTGCGCACCAAATTCTGGTATATCTCTTCCGATACAAACGGTAAGCATGGTGCCAGTAAGCGTATGGTAGTGAAAAGAACTTCATATAAGGTTTGGTACGCAGTTAGTTTGTCCGCATCATCTTCTGCTTTCCAGAAGCGGCGGCGGTTGCGACGAATGTACCAATTGGACAAGTCATCCAAAAATCGCTCGAATGACCGCATGAATTTATCCACTCGAAATGCATCATAATGATCGGTTGCTTCCTTGATCAACGTATGCATTTTGGAAATAATCCACTTATCCAGGATGGTTAAATCACTGTCACTTAATTTCCTGCCTTCCGGAGAAAATCCATCCACCGACGCATAGGTGGCATAGAAAGAATAGGAATTCCAAAGCTGGATAAGTTTTTTCCTGACTTCGTCTGCATGGCCGTAACCAAATAATAAATTATGTTCAATATTTTGCGTGGCATACATCCAGCGCATGACATCCACACCCATCTTTTCAGCAGCATCATCAAACCAGATAGCGTTCCCCCAGGACTTATGCATATCCCGACCTGTTTCGTCTTTGACTAATCCATGACCTAACAGCGTTTTAAATGGTGCCGTTTCTTCCAATTCTGCTGACATGGCCAATAATGAATAAAACCAATTCCTGAATTGTCCCGGAAAGCATTCAGTTACAAAATCCCCGGGGAACCATTCTTTCCAATAATCCTTATCCGTGGTATAGCCCATAGTTGAAAATGGTACAATTCCTGCATCGAGCCAGGGATTGCCAACATCTACGATTCGCTGGCCTATCAAACCGCTTTCCGGATGTTTGATCTTTACCTTGTCAATCCATGGACGATGGGGTGAATTACCTTCGAACTCATCCCAACCTTCAACGGCTAATTCTTTTAATTCTTCTTTTGAACCCACAACATAAAATGAATCATCTTCAAATGTCCAAATGGGCAGTGCCAATCCCCAGAAGCGTTTTTTGGAAATCATCCAATCGCCCATATTATCCAACCATTCGTGTTCCCGGTCTTGGCCCCATTCCGGGATCCAATTTATGTCATCCACAACTTTTTTGATCTTTCCCCGCCAATCCATATTGATGTACCATTCTTCCACCAAGCGAAAAACAAGTTCATCACCCGATCGCCAGCAATGGGGATAGACGTGGGGATAATCTTCCACATGTACTAAAAATCCCCGGTCTTTCAGATCAGCAATAATGGATTCTGTCGTTTCCCGATTCGTGGCCGTTTTACCTTCCAGCCAGCCATATTTATCGATGAATTTGGATTCATCGTCTAAGGGAGCCAAGTTTACCAATCCCAATTTTTTTCCAATTTTATGATCGATATCTCCGCAGCCGGGAGCCATATGGACAATGCCGGTTCCCTCCCCTGCGACTACAATATCATTACCGATATTGTCTTTCCCCGGATCGATGACAGAATGCTGATTGACAGCATAAGCATTTTTTACTTTTAATTCTTCATCTATAAATGGATAGCCGCCCGGTTCCTGCTGGGCAGGCAGATCATCGTATGGACCTTCATATTTCCACCCCACCATTTCTGAACCTTTTATTGAACCAAGTACTTCATACCCTCCGTGTTCTTTGAAAATTTGTGCGATGGTTTTTAATTTGGGAACACCATCAATCCACTGCTTTTTTTCCTTGAACTGTTTTTCCAGACGTTGAAATTCCAGATTGTCTTTGGCGAAATAATAAATGGATCCATCGGAAGCTTGCAGTTTTACATAATCGAGATTGCCATTCACTGCTGCAGCCACATTTGATGAAAGTGTCCAGGGAGTCGTCGTCCAAACCAAGAGGTGTTCATTTTTTCTATCTTTTAATGGATAACTGACAAATACGGATTTGTGAGCAACAAGTTTCCTGCCTTCCACAATTTCCATTTGTGAATAGGATGTTCCCGATCGGCCACTCCATGGGACTGAATCAGATCCACGGTAGATTTTTCCTTCGTTGAAGAGCTTTTTCAAAAAGGCCCAGATGGTATAATTATTTTCATCGGACATAGTGAAATAAGAATTATCCCAATCCATCCACATACCCAAACGCTTGGACTGCTCGGTTTGGACACCGGAATATTTGCGAACGCGTTCTTTGCAGAGGTTGACAAATTTTTCAATTCCATGTTCTTCCACATCGCGCTTGGACTTGAATCCCAACTCTTTTTCCACTTCCACTTCCACCCATAATCCCTGACAGTCGAAACCGTTCTGGTAGCGGAGCTCGTGGCCGGTCATTGCCTTGTAGCGGTTATAGATATCTTTTAATGATCTGCCCCAGGCATGGTGGACACCCATGGGATTATTGGCTGTAATGGGACCATCTATAAAGGACCATTTAGGTTTTCCTTTATTAGCCGCAACACGCTTTTTGAAAATGCCGTTCTTTTCCCAGAACTCGAGTATATTATGCTCGAGCTTTACGAAATCAACTCTAGGGTTTACTTTTTTAATCATATACTTAACAAATACAGGGCGTAAAATTAGTGCTTTATGCAGATGCAAACAAAGTAGCAGAAAACAAAAAAGGGCAATAAAACAATTGCCCTGATAATAAACCTATAAGGTAATGGTTTTTTAAAGATGAATCATTTATAATGGTGTATTACATCTCCAGCGTCAAAAACCGGGATATATCTTTTCGTTTCACCAAAAACAGGACAGTATTCCCCCGGGTTTCTGAATCGATCAGTTTATAAAAACCCTTAATTGAATCCACATTTTG
>Ga0208409_1000048_pt1 | contig 50777 bp, 43 predicted proteins | sample ETNtaG_29_FD_185784 | JGI IMG/M metagenome (GOLD analysis project Ga0208409, IMG submission 185784) | Marine microbial and viral communities from oxygen minimum zone, Eastern Pacific Ocean - ETNP201406SV201 (SPAdes) (version 2) | ecosystem: Environmental > Aquatic > Marine > Oceanic ...
TTTGAGGATTATCAATGATGCTATATCGCGTTCCATCCATATAAAATTTAAAATCTGCTGTTTCAAAATTTTGTTCAGCTGTCTGAATATCCGTTGATTCCGGTAAATGAGTAAGTGTGTGGCACACATCGCATGTAACACCTTCCCGGATTTGAATAGGTAAAGTATTCATGGTTTCCTGTGTTAAATTTTTGTGATCGGTTATGGCATTTGTTAACGATGCAATAGGGCTGTGGCATTGAATACAAAAATCACCCAATACAACACCTTTAGCTTCATGTGTTATTTGTTCATTTTGTTGCAGTTTAAACCATACCGGGTCAGTAACAGAATAAGCATGCATGGATGCTGACCATTCCTCATAATGATTGGGGTGACAGTCTTGGCAATCCTCTGCGGAGCTAAAATCTTCTACCTTGAATGTTGTTTGGACCGGGCGCTGGGGTATGGGGTCTTCTCTGCCCTGGTCATCGCAGGAAATGACAAATAATAAAAAGGAAATGAATACCGAAAATGGTATTCTACTGAACGACAGCCACTCCCGTTGGCATAGATTCTGTTCCATTTCCTAAACCGATTGTGTATAATAATGTTGCAGATTCAGTATCATAAATAAAGGCATTTCCGCTTCCGGCGGAAGTTACGACTAAAAGAACATCATCTGCTGACAAAGCACAACCATGAAGCATGGACATGGAATCATCTGTCAGAGTAGAACCGGCACCAGTTTCCAAATTGACAGCAGTTACAGAACTACCCATACGGTTGGTAACATACAGCTGGGAATCATCCTTGGTTAACTGCATATGCCAGGGCATCATGCCGGTCATAATTGTATTTAAGCTGTCTCCTGTTGCAGTGTTAAACACGCGCACTTCCATGCTGTTGGAGCAGGAAATATAGAGTTTGGAATCATCGTGGCTCAATTCCAGTTCCAGGGCGTTGTAGAAACCATCATTAATCTCATAAGATGAAGGAACATCAGAACCTATTCTGAAATTTTCCGGCTGATAATTTTGTTCTCCAAACCTGCTTGTTTCAATTTTGAAGAAATGAGAAGCCTGGTTACTGGCGACCCAAAGAGTCTCGCCATCCGAACTCAAGGCAATCCCATGGGGCGAATCAGCGCCTACATCCACTGTACCAACCAAGGACATATCATGGGTGTCTATCTTATGAATGAGCTGGGAGGCTGTGCTCATCCCCATCATGGGCATAAAACGGGAAACGTACAAATATTCATTTTGCTCATCCAACGCCATCAGCGCCGGCATGTTGCCAACACGAACTGAATCAAGCAATTCATCTGTCTGTAAATCAAATTTTAGAACATAACCTGATGATATTAACGTACAGTACCAATAATTATGTGTTTCATCAATTACAATATAGTGTGGCATATCGCCTGTGTTGGTGTAATCCACATCCACGGTAAACATTGTTTCCCCGGCATTGATATCCACCACGGCAACCTTATCTTCACCCTGGAGGGTGATATATGCTTTTTGGACCTCTTTGGGATTGCGGTAATCACATCCGAGTAAAATGATTAAGCCAAAAAGAAGAAATGTCTTTTGCGCTAGATGCTTCTGGAAAAACTGAAGACCCATTTATCATCGTAATATTTAATTTCTTCAAAACCAGGGGTCATATCTTTTATCCACATTGGATAATCTATTCTTAGGTAATATTCCCTGCCAAATAGTTTCCTCGTATAACGCAAACCAAAGCCTGCATCAAAAAGGAGTTCGCCCCTAAAATTAATTTCACAATTGCAATCTTCCGGTGTCCATATCAGCCCGTGATCAATAAACATCGCAAACTCAAGATTAAACTTGGTTTTATAAAATACTTCCACAGTATTAGCCAGCACTTTATCAGCTCCGTCAAAATCAGAACCCAGATACCCGCGCAGATTGGCATCACCTGCCAAATGATAATTATTTCTCAAATCTGTATTATCGTAAAATGACGATTCATCGCGGAGGAAATGGCGTGCATACTGGTCTCCGGAGCCAGCCCCTGCAATTGTAAACTGTTCTCGTTCGGGAATACTGTTTTCATCTGTCCATATATAACCAACTATAATTCTATCCCTGATTCCCAATTTGAAGAATGGCACGTCCAGCTTAACTATGGAAGTAATCCTTGAGAAAGACCGGTCCGTGAAGCCTGCGGGAGAAGATGACAAATCAAGTGATAACGAACCGACAGGGAATGAAAAACCGTACCTGCTGTACATTACAAAAACAGATCCCATTTTATACTGATCAGTCCTATTTGTATCCAGTGTTTCAGTATAATAAAAACCAAAGTGCATTTTGTTCGACACAAAATCAAACAAGGAACCACTCAAATCAGCGGCAATATCACCACCGTGACCTCTTATACCACCCTGGTCAAAAGCATAGAAAGAAAAATCATTTTGCTTAAAAGTATGTACCGGCCTTCTTTTCCCGGAAATGAACCAGTATAAATTATCAGAATCCAATCCATAGTTAAATTGGGCAGTTAGCTCTTGCCAATTACTGTATTTCAAATCCAATCCAACCCCGGGCATATAGCCATCAAGTTCATGGTAATATAAGGTAGGCAGCCAATGGACACTATAACGATCCCGGGGATTAAAACCGGTGTTAAATAATCCAAACTGCCAAGCTATAGGCATTCTTCGAAAATAATTATTGCGACGGTCCACGTCCAGGGTTCGTACATCAGGATCCAATGATGCGGAGACAGGTTTGCTGTTTACATTAAATGAAAAAGAATCTTCTTTTCTTGATTCGTGGTTATGCCACCACTTTCGTACTGTTGACCCATTTTGCAATTTGACTTCCACTAGCTGCGGCATTTCCCGGTTGCCCAGCTTAACAATATCAACTGTAACATCCCATGACCCATCCGGCAATTGCTTTCTTTTTAATTTCTTCAATTTATAATCCAGAATCCGGGTATTATGCAGCCAGGGGTTAAAAAACCAATCCAGCTTTTGTCCGCTTACCTCCTCCATAGCAGTCACAAACCTATCCTCATTAACATGCTTCAGATGCCAGCGGTCATAATATTCCTGCATTGCAGCGTAAAATAAGGAATCTCCTAAAAGGTAGTTTAGCTCAGCCAGCATCAATGCAGGTTTGGTATAAGCGTTGTAGCGATAGGAACCGCCATTATTAAACATAAAGGATTTGCGGCTGATGGGTTCATCATTGCCACTGGTTTGAAAACGAATAGCCGACCATTGACCGCGGTCCACCGCATTATTGAATTTGGCGTGTTTTTTCACAAAAGGTTCATAGCGCTTTGATTCGTCCAAGTCAAATCCATGGGGTCCGTAACGGTCGATCATATACTGTCCTGTTTGGAATGATGTAAACCCTTCATCCAGCCATGCTTCGGTAACTTCATTATTTCCCAGGATGCCATAGAACCAAATATGCCCGATTTCGTGGAGGATGAGGCCTTCGCTTTCGCTGCCATTCATCACTAGCATAGGATATTCCATACCGCCGCCGCTCAAGCGGTCTGTTGTGGTTACCTGCGGGTAGGGATACATACCGAATTTTGTGCTCAACCATGCCAATGCTCGTTCAGAACGTGCAACAACTTTCCTGGTCCATTTTTCACCATTCTTATGATTAAAAAGCACGTGGACATCGATGCCGTTCCAGGAACCGTGTTCATAAAGAAAATTTGGTGAAGTTATCCATGCAAAATCATGGACCTGCTCTGCATGGAATGTGACAGAACGCCGGGAGGTAGAGTCTATTTTAGGTTTAATATCCAGGTATTTAATGTCCAGGTATTCATCCAGCCATTCTGAAAATTCTTTGGATGTATCAACCGTTACATCTGTCCAACCGGGATCCCCTTCTGTTACCACGCCAGTGGAACCAACGATATACCAGCCCGGAACGTCCATGGTCACATCAAAGGTACCGAATTCTCCATAAAATTCTCCTTCAGCATGAAAAGGAATATTGTGCCAGCCGTGCTCATCATATACAACAATTTTGGGATACCATTGGGCAAAATTATACTGCTCTCCTACCCGCCCGGCACGCTCCACTTGTTTACCCACGTAATGAACCCAGTTGAATTTCATGGTCAATGTTTCTCCGGGTTCCAATGGACTGGATAGTTCTGTGGACAGGATGGTATCATCCACTTGAAATGTATCTGCTATAATAGAACCATTTTTAGTAATGGTGAGACTGGAAACATCCACTCGACTGAAATAGTCTTCCTTACTTTTTATGAAATTTGCCGCCCGTCCCAGCCGGCCAAATTTTTGCTGATATTCCCTGTATTTGACTGACCCTTCCTGAAAAGCATTGGGTAAGAGGTGCAGGTACATGTTGTTCAAATCATTTGGTGAATTGTTTGTGTAGGCAATGATAGAATTTCCACCAACAGTATGTTTTTCAATGTCCAGTTTCACATCCATTGTATAATGAACATATTGTTGAAAATAATCTTCTTCAGCAGCAATAATAGAAAATAGTATAAGTAGTATGACTGCCCCTCTTAAATAATATTTCATCTTGTGTCTTTCTACAGGTTTACAAGTAGGGTTCAATATCGTTGTAAAAGATTTTTTCTGAACGTGGTCCAAGGTATCTTTTTACGATATATCCGTTGCGGTCAATCAGGAAAGTGGTAGGGATACCTGTTATGGGGCTGTTGGTTGCATTACCATAATCTCTCAGTGCAATCTGGGTTTCGTTGGCTGATATATCAGTTAATAGTAAATATTCAATTTTCCATTGATCGGCAAATGATTGAATACGTTGTGGTGGACCGGAAGTCAATGTAATCCCAACAATCTCCAAGCCATCTTTATTGTATTTATTATGCAGATTTTTAAATTCAGGAATTTCTGCACGGCAAGGACCGCACCACGTTCCCCAAAAGGTCAGTAAAACCACTTTCCCCTTCATATCACTCATTTTGATCAAATCACCTGATGTGGTGGCCAATGTAAACTCTGGTGCCGAAACTGCATTGGCTGGTAATTGCGGCTGGGAAAGAATTTTATTTACCACTACACTATTCTCACCACCAGAACTCTCTGTCGAACCACAGCTAATAAGTAGGAGTATATTGAAAATGGCTAAATTATTTTTCATCTATCTTGTCAATCCTTTATCTAAAAATTTCAGGAATTCATCCAGGTTCCGAGTCATCCCGGGAAACTTCCCCAGCACATCATCTTCCGGGCTTAAAATAACATAATAAGGCAGCGCCGCCGTACCGAAACGGTCGATCTCATACTGTTGTTTTTCCCGGTAATTATTGCCGCCGTCTGTATACAAGCGCACCAGCACAAAATCTTTAAAACGGTCTTTCACTTCATCTTTCGTAAAGATATTCGATTCCATCCAGCGGCAGTTGGTGCAGGTATAGCCGGTGAAATCAACGAAAATATTCTTGCCAATCATATTGGCTTTAACAAACGCAGCATCCAACTCCGTATACCATTGCAATTCTTCTCCGCCGTTCATTTCAGAGATCATACCCACTTCTTCAGTCAATTTTGGAGGTAGATAGGAATAGATCAAGCCGTGGATGGGACGTCCGAACAGGCCTGTACTTAAGTAGAGGGCGAAGGTTAAAAAGAAGATACTCAACATCATCCGCGGGACACTGACCATCTCAACTTTAGAGTCGTGGGGTAATTGGATCTTACCCAACAAATAAAAACCCGTAAAGAACATGAGTATCGCCCAAATGGCCAATACGGAAATATGCGTAAAAAACTGCCAATTCCAAACCAGGTCTGCATTGCTGAAAAATTTAAATGCAGCTGCTAATTCCAAAAAGCCCATGACCACTTTAACAGAATTCAGCCAACCTCCGGATTTGGGCATACGTGCCAAATATTGTGGAAAAAGCGCTAAAAAGAAAAAGGGTAGCGCGAAAGCAGCACTAAAAATAATCATACCTAATGCAGGCCAAAACCAATGTCCCTGGCTGGCAGCAACCAGCAGCAATCCAACGAATTGAACGGTACACGTGAATGAGGTCAACGTAAATGTGACTGCCATAAATAATGTACCCACATAACCGCCTCGACCTTCCTGCTTCTGGACCAATTGACGCAAACTGGATGGCAATTGTATTTCGTACATACCAAACAATGAAAGGGCAAAATATGTAAATAGTGCACCGATAAATAAATTAACCCAGGGGTTTGCCGCCAACTGGTTAGCTCCAGATGCGCCTAAGGTTACTGCCAAAATCAAACCCAATAAGGTAAAAGTGGCAATAATACCCAAACCATAAATTGACGCCTGCTTGATGGGGTTCTGGTCTTCTAATTCACCCTGGTGTGTAAAATAAGAAACAGTAATGGGAATCATGGGGAAAACACAGGGTGTTAATAATGCCAAGAAACCCATAGTGAGGGCCAGGATTACAAATGGCCAAAAGCCCTGGCTGATGGCTGCATCCAGGTCAATATTCCCGCTTGCATCAGTAAAAGATGCGGCAACAAATTGGATGTGGTCTTTCCGCGGTTCACCCGCTTCGATTACAACAGGTACATCTACAGTAACTTCTTTAGGCGGATAGCATAATGATGCATTGCAGACCTGGTAAAGTATGGATGCTTTTAAGATGATATTTCCGGGATCTATATTGCCATCCAACTGCACCGGAATCGTATATTTTGTTGTCCCTTCGTGGTAGCGGGTAACGGTCATAAACCCTTCGTCAAATTTTTCCACTGGCTGCGGTTCATCGATCTTACCCTGCCGGGAGACATAATCGCCATCTACTGTGATGGTTGTAGCAATGGGACCTTCACCGGCATCGTGCAGCGCATAAATATGCCATTCGTGTTCCATTTCGGCAGTCATTTCTACATGGATAACTTCCCCGGCTCGGGCAGTTGAACTGATCGATGCCGAAACAGTTACCGGGTTCATTTGTCCCCAGAGGACCATCGTGAGAGCGAAAAAAGTTATAAGTATTCTTTTATGGTTCATTTTCGGCGAGGAAAATAGTGGTTTTAACGTGTTAACCCCAATTTTTGTTTCCAGCGGTAAATTATACTGTTTTTACGTTTCATGTCGGCTTTTAACTCATTCAAAGATACAATGGCGGCATCCCTGCCGTTTGTCAGCAGGGTGTCAAATTCATCAAAACGCGACCAGTGCAGGTCGCCAACATCGGGGTGGATCACAAAATCCGCTTTTTCAATTTTGGATTTGGCAAGATACTGTGATTTGATCATATCAGAACGCACCATGATTTCATAGATATTTTGTTTCTTCATTTCCGAAATGCTGTTCTTGGTGATGTTCACTGCCAGGACATAATTGCCCTGTTCTTTCAGAATGTCCACCGGGACAGGGTCAATAACACCGCCATCCACCAATACCTGTTCTCCCCGCCTGGTCGCTTCAACATACCCCGGGATGGTACAACTCAATACCAGCGCGTCAATCAAATTACCCTGGTTATGGATGATTAATTCTCCGCTCTGCAGGTCCGTCGAAGTAACAAAAAGTGGAATGGATAGATCCGCAAACTTTTTTGCAGGAACCAAAAACCCGATAGCTTTCTCCAACTTCTCCCGCTTGACAATAAAGGATTTCTGCTGGGACATGACCAGGATAATGCGGTTACGTACGAATTTTACCATCTGCCCCAAGGCAGAATCCGGGTAGAGGTCGGCCTGGATCCGTTTGGTTCCCATGGCTTTGAAATCGGAGGAAGCCATAAATGCGCGAAACTGTTCTTCGATCCACTGGGGGTCCTGTTTATAGGCGTACATGGCGCCAATGACGGAACCGGCGCTGGTACCTGCAATGTGATCAAAATTGATCCCCTGTTCGTGGAGTACTTGCAATACACCTATATGTGCTGCTCCCCGGGCTCCTCCACCCCCGAGGGCTAGACCGATATTAATACTCATTGTTCTAAGGCTGTACTCCGAGGCATTAATGATACGGTCATTTCAACTTTTTCCTTGGGATTATCACGGCTGTCCCTGGGCGAATTCACAATATTCTGGATCACTTCCAACCCGGAAATGACCTGACCGAAAACAGTATATTTATTATTCAATCGATGGACCGGGGCTGAGCAAATGAAGAACTGGCTGCCGGCACTGTTGTCTTCCTGTGCTCGGGCCATAGATAAGGCACCGGTAACATGGGGACGGTCATTGAATTCAGCCGGAAGTGTCCAGCTAGCTGTTACACTCTCATCACCATGACCAAAGTATTTTGCAGCATGACCACCCTGGCCGTCATTCATTTTATCGTCATCCCTAGAATTTGGATCGCCCCCCTGGATCACAAAGCCAGGAATGACACGGTGAAAAGTGGTTCCGTCAAAATAGCCGTTCTGGGCATGGATCTTAAAACTTTCCACATGCTTTGGCGCCACGTCTGGATAAAATTCCAATACCATATCACCAAATCTTGTAGATACAACAACTACCTCTTCTTCTTTCGCGCATGAATTCATCATTAACAGTCCTATTAATACAATAGTTAAATGTTGCACTTTATGCTCCTGCTTCCAGGTTTTTCTATAGTTATCCGGGATAATTCTTCCGGCACGTCACCCGGATGGTAACTCACGGCTTCCTGTTCCGTTACAGAAAATTGATTTTCATGGAGGTCCGCCTTGCCGTTGCTGCGGTCCACCACGACTCCTACACCAACTATAACACCACCGTGTTCTTTAACCACATTCATGACCTCTTTTACGGAGCCACCGGTTGTGATCACATCTTCAACCACTAATATCTTCTCATTCTCGCTAATATCAAATCCACGACGCATGGTCATTTCTCCACCTTGACGTTCCGCAAAAATGGTTTTTACACCTAGTTGTCTCCCAACTTCCGTGCCGATAACGATGCCTCCTACAGCTGGAGAAATGACAGTGTCGATCTCTGCATTCTTAAAATGATTAACGATCATTTCTGCAAAATGGGATAAATGCTCGGGATACTGCAGCACTTTGGCACATTGAAAATACGTGGCACTGTGGCGGCCGGAGGTTAGCACAAAATGACCTTCTAATAGAGCACCTGTTTTTTTGAAAATGTTTATGTATTTATCCAATGATCTTTCTCATTTTTTCAACATAGTCTTTTGCTGTATTATGGATCGCTTCAAAACTTTGATCTCCTGCAAAACTGATGCTACGGGATACATTGATAAGCGCTACTCCGTTTGTATTTCCCAACCTTAAACTGGCTTTCAGATCTCCACCCTGGGCGCCCACTCCGGGAATGAGCATGGGTAATCTTGGAGCATTATTACGAACAATGTCAATTTCTTCCGGAACTGTTGCTCCTACCACCAATCCTACGTTATCATTAATATTCAGTGCGGCGCAATATTCGGCGACTTTTTCAAATAAGCGTTTACCATTTCCTGTCAAATTCTGCAGGTCGCCGCCTGATGCGTTGGACGTCCGACAAAGAATGAATGCTCCTTTTGATGGATCATCGATGAAGGGGTCGATGGCTTCCCGGCCCATGTAGGGATTCAGCGTCACCGCATCAAATTCGAAATGGCCAAACAGGCTATGGGCATATTGCTGTGCTGTATGCCCAATATCCCCGCGCTTGGCATCACCAATAGTAATAGGATCTCCACCTATATATTCCATTGTTTCTTCCAGCCAGGCAAAACCGGCGCTGCCCCAGCGCTCAAAAAAGGCCATGTTCGGTTTATAGGCAGCGGCGTATTCCCGGGTGGCATCAATGACCGTATTAGTATGTGTTTTTAGTTCATCCAGCGTTGGATTTTCCTGGGCCATATTCTCCGGATTGATGTCCAAACCCACGCAAAGCCAGGATTGTTTTGCTGTTATTTGGTCTGCAAGTCGTGAATTGAAGGAATTCATCGGCGGCGAATTTACCTAACCCGCCCCCATACTTCGAAGAACGAACATGAATTTTTCTGTCATGCTGAAGGAAAGCAAAGACTGAAGCATCTCAAGCACTCATTTATATAACTATCCTTGAGTTTCTTCCTCCGAAAAAATCGCAGTCATAATAATGACAATGTAGTTTTATACAGTAATTCCTTCATTAAATTGGACCCTTATTTTGTGAAAAAATTATAGGATTTCAACAGTGCAAAAGATCATTAAATATTTATCATTTCTTTTACTAACCACACCATTTGCAGCCCAGAATCATGATTACAAACATCAATCTGTTAAGCATAACTTCAGCGATGCTGAAAAATGGGCAGAAATATTCGAAGACCCGGAAAGAGATACATGGCAGCAACCAGATTTTGTTATTAAATCCATGAGTATTCAGCCCGATAATGTCATTGTGGATATTGGTTCAGCAACGGGCTATTTCCCAGTTAGATTTGCAAAGGTTGTACCCCAAGGAAAAGTCATCGGTGTCGATGTTGAAAAGGATATGGTTGCTTACTTGAATAATCGTGCCCGGGAAGAAGGTATACATAACCTCACTAGTATTTTAGGGGAATTTCACAACCCAAAAATTCCAGAGCCGGCTGATATTGTGTTCATCTGCAATACCTACCACCATATTGAAAATCGAGTGACTTACTTTAAGAATATAAAAAACAAATTTAGACCAGACGGCAAATTGGTAATCGTGGATTTCAGGAAAGGTGATTTACCTGTTGGACCTCCTGACAAACAAAAAATTTCACCTAAACATGTGATCAAGGAATTGGAAAAAGCAGGTTTTGTATTAACCCAGCATCAAGAAGATTTACCCTACCAGTATATGCTGACATTTAAGTTGGGTAACTCTTAATCCAAAATGGAACAACTTTCACTGGATATTGAACACCGCTCCAATTTCCGGGTCATCGCCTCCTCCGGTGTTTTCCAGGTGGAACTCATGGAACATGTCGGCGAGGACGACTATCCCCAACTGATCAAGATTTCTGAACACTTAGCTGATGAATATGGAGAAAAGGCTGTCCTCTCGAAAACCACCATCCACAAGTATTTCAACAAACCTACTTCCCTGCCTTTCATCGCCCGTTACCGCGGAGAGATCATAGGCTACATTATCGGCGTGGCCATTGAGGATCTTTCATCGGAACCCTGGGCACGGCTGGATGAGAACTTTGGCGAAGGCAATACGCTCTACAGCTATGCCTTTGTGATCATGGATAAATACAAAGGCAACGGCTACGCCAAAATCCTGAAGCGGGTATTTTTGAGCTGGTCCAAGAAACGGGACGGTATTCGTTTTGTCACCGGCCACGTGAAGCTGGGCGTTTCTTCTAAATTCACTGGGGACATCAAGATCATCAATCGGGTGGATAATTGGCAGGGCACGGGCATGACCTTTGAATATTACCGTCGGGACCTGAGCCCCAGACCGGACCTGACCCACACACAGAACCCGCCGTTAGCAAAGACAATTTAGCTATTTTTTTGTCGCATAACTCACACCCACCAGGGCAATGACCGAACAGCAAATGGCCGGCAAGACCTCATCCACGGAGCCATAAATGCCCGCCGGCAGCCACAACCACAAGTTTGGCGCTTCTTTCCATAACAGCGTAACGACCGTTCCGGAAAGAATTGACGCCACGGCGCCTTCTTTGGTAGCATCTTTCCAAAACAAGGCCGCCACCAATGCCGGGGTGATGGCCGCTCCATATATAGTATAAGCATAAAGAGCGCGTTCAAAAAAGCCCTCCGATTCGGCAAAACCTTTGGATACGATGAAAGCTAATATCCCCAGTGCCAATACCAAAAGCCGGCTCAAGAGGACGATCTTCTTTTCCGATGCCTTAGGGTTGATATAATTCAGATAGATATCACGCATCAATGTGGTGGCCGGCACTAATAAATAGGAGTCCGCTGTGGAAATGATGATACCCACGATAGTGGTCATCATGATAGCCCCCAGAAATGTCGGTAGAAACCGGTGGGCGGCGTAGATCAAGACGTGTTTGCCCACTTCCGCATCGGGAATCATGGAAGCGCTAACCCAAGCGGAGGCAATAATTAGCAATTCAATTATAAGCACGGCAAACACAAGAATTGTAGTTGCGGAACGGGCGCCTTCAGCATCTTTACTGGCAAAGAAGCGCTGGTACATATTGGCATCACCCAAAACCAGCAAAAAAGGAGGCAAGCAAAAGTTGATAATGTCCAGCCCGGAATACACACCGAAGAACTGCATATGCTGGCTTTTACCCATATTTGCAAACGCAACTTCCATCCCGTTCCAGCCACCGGCTTTGACCCATAAAATGGGAAAGGCGATCAGCAGTGCAATAGTCATAATAATACCGTTGCCCACGTCCGTGTAGGCCACGCTCACCAGCCCCGCCAGCATGGTATAAGCGATAATGAACAGCGCAGCAATGATGGTAGCTGTTTCCACAGAAATCATGGCCTGGCCAGTTTCATCAGTCAGGATGGTAGAAAGGACAGCGCCGCCGGCATTGTACTGGTAGCTTACAATAACCATATAGGCCATGACCAAAGCAATAACGCTCAAGAGCCGCGCTCCGGGACCGTAGCGGTCGCCGATTATCTCCGGCACGGTGAATTTTTCATAACTGCGGACCTTCCCGGCGATGCGGGTCAGCAATATAATTCCTAATGTTCCGCCGATGGGCAGGATCAACGCAGCCATACCTGTTTCGTAGGTCTTACCAGCGTTGCCCAGAATGGAACCTGTCCCGATCCACGTGGCCAGCATGGTTCCCACCAACACCCAAGGCGAAAGGCTCCGCCCCGCCACAGCGAAGTCGGCCTGGGTTTTGATCTTTTTAGATTTATAAATCCCCACACCGATCAGCATGAAGAGATAAAGCAGAATTATTACTAAATAAGTCATATTATACTGTCATTCTGAACAAAGTGAAGAATCTCAAGGGTATGTTGTTGAACAAGCGCTTGAGATCCTTCTCTCGCTACGTTCGATCAGGATGACACTAGTCATCTATCATCATTTCGCGGATATAGCGAATAGGGATTGATCCGTAGGAAAGCAGCTCTTCATGGAAATTCTTGATGTTGAAGTCCTCTCCCTCTTGGGCCTTATAATCCTCCAGCAATTCCAAAAAGAGTATGTATCCGGTAAAATAAGTGGATAATTGCGCCGATGTCAATTGCGCCCGGCGCCACTTGCCACTCGCTTCTGATTCTTCCTGGAAAGTCTCATTAATCATAAGATCCAATGCTTCCTGTTCCGTCATCCGCTCCGCATGAATTTTTTGATCAATAATCGCATTGGAAATTCCACGAAGTTTCCATTTCTTTTCCACCAGGCTGTAGCGCGGATCGCCGCCGCCAAGACCGGCGTTCACCATCATATCTTCCGTATAATGGGCCCAGCCTTCGATCATCACTCCACTGCCGAAAGATGCTCTTACTAATGAAGGGTGGCGGTTGGCATAATAGAGCTGCACATAATGCCCTGGCAGAGCTTCATGGATGGACAGGATTTTCATGGAGATAGTATTGTACTCTTCTAAAAATGAATTGGCCTGTTCATCTGTCCAGTCTTCCGGGATGGGGGATACATTATAAAATGTGGGCAGATTACTTTCCAAGGGTCCCGGGGACTGCAATGAAGCTCCGCTCACGCCCCGCTGGTATTCCGGCGTTTCCCGAATTTCCAACGGTTTGCTGTCATCCAACGTCAAAAGATCATTATCTTTAATAAACTGCTCCAGTTCAGCAATGGTCTCCCTAGCTGCTTCCACTACCTTGTCCCGGGGTGCATGTTTTTCGGCTATACGGTCCAATACTTTTCGCGTCATTTTCAATTTATTTTCATGGCTATCCGTTGTCGGCTTTTCGCCAAACCATTCTTCATAAAGTGGTTCTGCTAATGCAAACATTTCATTCTGCACCACCCGCAAATGGGCTTCTGCTCGTTCCATGACCTCTGGTGCTGTAATCCCTTCCTTGAGTGAATGAAACAATTTCTTATTATAAAGCTGACGTCCGATCCGAAAATCCCTAAATGAACCATCATCCTCATGACTTTCCAAAAACGTAATAAATTCTGTTAATGCCTGTTTTGCCAGACCTGCATTATGTTCAAAATTCTTCCGATAATCATCCTTGAGCTGTTCTGCCATTTCCGGAACTGACGAATCAAACATACTTGCTAAACCCTTGGCTTGTTTGATGGCTGTTTCCAAGTGGGGTTTTGGAAATTCAACCAGATTTTCCCGGGCTTGTGACAAATATTCAGATGTGGCCAGGAACCGCCGTGATAAGTTCTCTGCCCGTTCTTCAACCGACGCGAAATCATAGGCCAGCAAACTTTCATATGCGTAGCCCAGACCCCATATATATTGCAGCGGATTCCAGGAAAAACTTTGCAGTTCATCCATGTTGAAAAAGCTTGATTCAATCATGTCCAAAAGGATCTGGCGGTCAATGCGGTCATCGTCATTGAAACCATCTGGATCAATATTTTCCAGCTCCGCTTGCACCCTTTCCAGGTGTGATCTTTCCTTTTCTCTACCTGCGGTGCTGATATCCGGCAGTTCACCGTCGTAATCGTGGATACCGATCCAAGTAGCGGAAGTGGGGTTGTTGGCAAAATGCCAGTCCATGAAATCGTCACGGACAGAGTGAAATTGAAATGTAGGAGCATTCTTCATAATAAAATATATGGTCAGTGCCACGAGGGCGGTGAAAAGGATAACATTTTTAAGAGGAGTTGAATTCATCTTGTGCCTGTGAATTTAATATTAGTGTTTGCAAATTTCGACAGTGTTATGCATCATTTCAAGACGTTATTTCTATTTTTATTTATGGCGGCTATAGCTGTCAGTGGGGAAAAGGAACAGCATCTGAATCGTTTAGCTAACGAGCAGAGTCCTTACCTGTTGCAGCATGCCAATAACCCAGTGGATTGGTTTCCATGGGGTGAAGAAGCATTCCAAAAAGCTAAAGCTGATAATAAACCCATCTTTTTATCTATTGGCTATTCAACCTGTCATTGGTGTCATGTCATGGAACACGAATCCTTCGAAGATGATAGTGTGGCCAAATTGCTCAATGATTGGTTTGTTAGTATAAAAGTGGATCGGGAAGAACTACCGGAGATCGATCACGTATATATGTCCGTCTGCCAGGCAATGACCGGCAGCGGCGGCTGGCCCTTAACCATTATCATGACCCCTCAAAAGCAACCTTTCTTTGCCGGCACGTATATTCCCAAGGACGGTCGCGGAAACCGCCGCGGCATGCTTCAACTACTCCCTATAGTGCACGATGCCTGGACCAATAAACGGGATCAGATCATGGAATCAGTAGATCAAGTGCAATCTTTTTTGGACAATAATAATGCACGGGAGTTAGGAAACCCTCCGGAAGAAAAAGTACTGGATAAAACCTATAAAGATTTTGTGAACCGCTTTGATAAAGCAGAAGGCGGATTTGGAAAAGCACCTAAATTCCCATCGCCACATGCTCTATTATTTCTGCTCAGGTATTATCATTTGAACGATGATCAAAATGCGCTGTTCATGGTGGAATCCACGCTTAAGAATATGCGTTTAGGTGGCATATTTGATCATATAGGATATGGATTCCATCGTTATTCAACGGATAAAAAATGGCTGGTCCCCCATTTTGAAAAAATGTTATATGATCAGGCCATGTTGTCTATGGCTTATAGCGAAACTTTCCAGATCACGCACAATGAGTTCTACGCTAAAACAGCGAGAGAGATTTTTACTTATGTATTAAGGGATATGACCAGTCCTGCAGGTGGTTTTTATTCTGCTGAAGATGCAGACAGTGAAGGTGAAGAAGGGAAATTTTATTTATGGTCAGATCAAGAGATAAAGGATATACTTGGTGAAGAGGATGGCTTAATATTTAACACCATTTTTAACGTTGACTCTGGTGGCAATTTTCATGATGAAGTGTCTGGTCAGCAAACAGGCCAAAATATTCTACACTTGGAAAAGCGCATCAAATACATTGCGGAGGATATGGATCTTACTCCGGATGTACTCGATACGTGGATCGCAGGCTGGCGGCAAAAATTGTTTGACGTTCGTAAAAAGCGCATCCATCCATTAAAAGATGATAAAATTCTCACCGATTGGAACGGTCTTATGATCGCAGCCCTGGCCAAAGGAAGCATAGCCCTCGATGAAATTGATTATGCAAATACAGCCCAAAAAGCTGTAGACTTTGTGTTACAGGAATTACGAAGTAAGGATGGCCGTTTATTAAAGCGCCACCGTGGTGGTAATTCCTCCCTGAATGCTCATTTGGATGACTATGCATTTATGATCTGGGGTCTGTTGGAATTGTATGAAGCTAATTTCAATACGTCAAACCTGACAGCCGCCATTGAACTGGCCAATATCATGGTCGAGGACTTTTGGAATGAGGACGCCGGCGGGTTTTACCTAGGTGCGGACAATGCTGAAAAACTGATTGTTCGGGCCATGACATCATATGATGGTGCCATTCCTTCCGGCAATTCAGTAGCAGTAGAAATCATGAACCGTCTGGCGCGCATCACCGGCAACATGGATTGGGCAGATAAGGCAGCAAAAACACTGCAAACTTTTGAACGCGACCTGAATCGTTTTCCATCCAGCCATGCGCATATGTTGTCAGGACATATGTTTGACCTTAATGCTAAAGAAGTGGTAGTGGTGGGTGATGATAATAAAGAGACATACGATTTTATTAAGTCTATCAGAAGCTCATATCAACCGCATCGGATTTTATTACATAAAAATGGTAATAATCTTGCATCGATTGCATCCTGGACAGATGCCCAAGTATCTTTGGCGGGCGCGCCTACTGCTTATGTATGTAAGAATTTTGCCTGTAACTTGCCCACCAGTGATATTCAGCAGGCCCTTAAGCAGCTTGAAAAATAAATCATTATCAGAACAAGTGGGTTCCACATTGGCCAATGTTCAGGATCTTTTTGATACTATAGCTAAAGTATTTTTCAAGCGCTTGAAGAATAAACCCGGGACTGGATTCTTTTCTGACATGGGAGATGCCTATTATAAATCATACGAAGATGCGAAACGAAAAACTAAAGATTGAAGGTTTGTAAACTTAACAGTTCCTACTAAATTACACGCCTTATCTAACTACATACGAAAATAATAGACTTGTTTCATTACATTAATTAACCTCACTTTTTAATTATGAAAAGACTGAAGCTCCATTGGCGTGTTTTAATCGCCATGACTTTGGGCACAATTTTTGCCCTGATTTTTAAAGAGAACGCTCTCTTTGTCGCTCCATTGGGAACCATATTCATGCGTTTGTTAAAAATGATAATTGTTCCATTAATTCTGTTTTCCATCACCACCGGTGTAGCTAGTTTAGGCGATAGCAAAACGTTGGGACGAATGGGAGCTAAAACATTTATTTACTATTTTATAACATCTATTTTTGCTATTCTGGTCGGATTGATTTTAACCAATATAATTCAACCCGGTGTAGGTGTTGAAATGTCTGGATCTGTTCAATCATTTGATTCAAGCTCTTTGCAAAAACCGTCTTCTCTGGGCGAAATCATCATTCGCATGATTCCGCTGAATCCAATTGCAGCTATGGCTAATGGCGATATGTTAGGTGTCATTTTCTGGTCAATTGTTTTTGGCTTCGCAATCACCCGGCTTACTGGAAGACCTCAGGAAATGCTGACTCATTTCTTTGATTATGGTTTTCAAGCCATGATGAAACTCACTCATGGCATTATTACACTATTACCTATTGGTGTCTTCGGTTTAATAACAAAAGTAGTAGCTACTACAGGTTTTGAATTATTTAGAGCAGTCGGATTATATATGATTACAATTGTATCCGGATTGCTGATTCACTGGATGATTACGCTGCCCATCATTTTCTATCTGTTTACGCGCCTCAATCCGATTAAGCATTTAAAAGCCATGGCCCCGGCATTCATGACAGCATTTTCTACCAGTTCATCGGGAGCGACTCTACCCGTTACAATGGATTGTGTTGAAAATGAGGTGGGCGTTTCGAATAAAACAACCAGTTTTGTATTGCCATTGGGTGCAACCATCAACATGGATGGGACTGCTTTATACGAATGTGCCGGTGTTTTATTCATTTCTCAAGTTATCGGTTTTGACTTGAGCATTGCTCAACAGTTCGTCGTTGTTTTAACTGCCTTTTTAGCATCAGTAGGCGCTGCAGCCATTCCTTCAGCGGGACTGGTAATGATTTTTGTCGTGTTGGATGCCGTTGGAATTAGCGATCATCCTGAAGTGGGTGTTATTGTGGGCACCATGCTGGCTGTAGATCGGCCTTTAGATATGTTTCGAACGATGGTGAATGTAACCAGCGACAGCATTGGCGCCACAGTAGTCGCTATCAGTGAAGGCGAGACCGGGCTATACCCGGATAAATAAGATCAGCTTAACCAACCATTCGCTCAATAACTGTTAGCAAGTTATTCATCCTAAAGACGAATTGATTTGCGTATAATTGTGTTGATTAACACTTGTCCATCGTTTAATAATCGGATAAATTAATAGTAGCTTTTTGATAATTCCCGCTTTGGGACGAGTTATTTCAGGATCTTCAATAACTACCCTTGGAGGCTCACCTCCGTCGGCAAAAAACAGGCCTTCTCTGGTTTATCGGGGTAAAGGAAGTTTGCTGTTGACGGGAAGCCACCACTCATGATTATCATGATCCTGAAAAACACTCAATGCGGGAAAATTTACCCCGACACTTACGTGTCGGGGTTTTTTTATACTAATTGACCAAGGATCTTTTTGATTTTATTACTGGGTCCTTTAATGATCATACGCACTCCTCCATCATGGTATTCTCTTTCCAACACATCCATCCCATCCTGTATTTCTGAAATCGTCTTGCCATCAGTAAAGGGAATATCCACTTCCACTGTCCGGAAACTTTCATCCATGATGGCTTGAATTGCTTTTAATAGTTCATCTAAACGCAATTTATCCAGCGCAGATATCATGACAGCATCGGGAAATGATTGTTTTAATTGATTCAAAACCTCTACATCCTCCACTAGGTCAATTTTATTCAAAACTATCAAACTGCGTTTTTCACCGGCTTCAATTTCAGAAAGGACACTATTGATTGTTACATAGTGCTCTTGTACATGTGGTGAAGAAGTATCAAGAATTAATAATAATAGATCAGCATCCACCACTTCTTTTAATGTACTTCTGAAACTTGCCACAAGATCGTGGGGCAGCTTGCGGACAAAGCCCACTGTATCACTCAATAAAATTTGGTGAGCATCATTAATATTGATTTGACGGATAGTTGTGTCCAGCGTAGCAAAAAGCTGATCTTGAACAAATACGTCAGCCCCTGATAAGGCATTCATGAGCGTTGATTTACCTGCATTTGTATAACCTACCAGGGCAACTCGAAAAAATTTCTGCCTGCCTCTGCTTTGAGTGACTCGTTCTTTTTCAATTTTTTCTAGTTCTTTCTTCAATTTGGAAATTCGTGTTCGGACCAGCCGGCGATCAATTTCAATTTGTGTTTCACCCATTCCAGCACGCGTTCCTATACCTCCCATCTGTCTCTCCAAGTGAGTCCATTGCCGTGTCAACCGGGGTAATACATATTCCAGATGCGCCAATTCCACTTGGGTCATTGCTTCTCGGGAGTTGGCGTGTTGGCGGAAAATATCAAGAATAAGTGCCCCACGGTCAATCACCTTAAGGTTGTCTGCTAAATTCATAAAATTCTTTGCTTGTGCCGGGGATAGATCATCGTCAAAAATGATAAGTTGTGCATCCAGTTCTTGAGCCTGCCCAACTATTTGATCTGCTTTACCTGTACCCACCAAAAATTGAGGATTTAATCGATTTAAGCGCTGGGTGATTCTGCCAACTACTTCAGCCCCAGCCGTTTTAGCCAGCAGCTCTAATTCTTCTAGATGTTCATTAACTGTAATATCGTCTATAGGTCCATGGATGATACCAATTAAGAGTGCTTTCTCTTTAGTTATTGCCAGGTCTTGAATCAATTTTCTGACTTCATGGCTTGGATATTAGGACGGCCAATAATTGTTTCCAGAAGAAATAAAATTATAGCAATTAATAAAAAATTTCTCCACAATGCTTTACCATATCTTAAATCTTGCAGCACCTCAGTTGTATTTTGTCCGGGAGCAATGTATTGAGCTTGAGCAGAACCGATTGTATTGACTATCCTTTGCCCCGATACCCTGTTTACTGGATGTTCATGGGGATCCAACTGTGTTGAAAATGCTGTATAAAATTCTCCATCTGCATAAATCTCATACGAGCCCAATTCTAATGTTTGTTCAACAATTAGCATTTCTTTATTATAATCTGGCACTAACAATGTCTGTATTCCTGTAGGAGAATATAATTCCCATTTCGCGTTTAATAATTCCTTAGTCATATTGATCTCTTTATGTCCCCCAGCATAAACAGGCAATGTATTACTTTCATCTGTTGCCAATAGAATCAGCATGCGATGCAGTAAAGGAACGAATAATCCCCGCATAGCCATATCGTTCCATTCCAAGCCTATTGGAGAAGAAAGATAGTAGACATGCCCACCGATTAACCTATAATCCAACAAGTAGGGATCACCATTGTGCATAGTTAAAATAACATTTTGATTGAGTCGCGGTCTGACCCTGTTATAATTATAAACTTCAGGAAGTTCATTAGACATTTTTCGAACAGTAAGATCTGCGAATAATTCGTGCTGTGCTTGCGTTCTTTCAACTGTAAAAAATGATTCAGCCCCTGCATGTATTGATTGTACATACACAGGTAGTTTCAATGCAGATTCCATGGAAGAAGAAGTTTGATTCGTAATCACATCAGAGATCCAAATTAATCCGCCACCCCTGACTGCAAAGCGCTGGATATCATCCAATGCTTTTTTTGAAATGTTGTTAGGTCTGTGCAAAATCAATACGTCTGTATCTTCCAAAAAAAGTTTTTCAATAGCCGGCATTATTTTTCTATGTAAATAAATATAGTCATTTTGGCCGCTAATGGATTGCAGGGCATTTTCTATTAAGTAAACATCTTCTGTTGACCGACCAACTAACATACACGAAATTTGTTTTGGAATAGATAATTCAAATGATTGCTCATTATCAATGGAAAAATCATCTTCTGGAATAGTCATTTTACCGCGAATAACACCGCTTTCCCCGGGATATGCCTGGAACAAAAATTCCTTCGCTTTCAAGGGTTTGAAAGCAGTAACAACCTGGCCAACTCTTTCATCATTCAGGTATAATTCAATGGGAATGTTACGCTTTTCGATATTACCCTCATTTGTTACCAGTGTATTCAATTTCATTAAATGATCCGGAAGTTTGACCTGGCTTGCAGGGAGAATCTCATAAATACCAATATTATCTTTGACTGTTTCCTGGCCTATAAAATACAATTTCCAATTGTGCAGTTCATTTTGTAATTGGTAAACTGCAGATGTGTCCGGTAGAGATTGAAGATCACTGAAAACAAAACATTCTTTATTTATTTCATGTTGTTCAGTTTTTTGCAGTACCGCAATAATATTATTCCATAATTGATCTGAAATAACAGTCTGCGAAATTTCATTGATAGCTTTGTTGATGCTCTGCGCACGGTCTTGCTTTCCGCTGAAGATTAATTTCAATGGATTGGACTGATAGATAACAACATTTGTTTCCTCATCAAGTTTGCGGACGAGCGATTTAGACTGCATTTTGGCATTTTCTAATAGGGTACCATGTTCACCCGATAAGGACATACTTGCAGAATTGTCGATTATTATGATGGCTCTTGAATCTGTATCACCGCTCAACCAACTGGAAATAAACCCTTCTGTTGTAGGGCGTGCTGCCATAAGAACAAGAGCTACGATCATTAACATCCGCATTAATACCAGCAGCCATTGTTTAATCTTCAGGTTGCGGATGGATTCATGCTTCAGTTCTTCCAGGAAACGGATTGAGCTGAATTCAATTTCTTTCGTTTTATTGAGACTGATCAAATGGATAATTAAAGGAATTGCAGCAGCGAATAGGCCCCAAAGCAATGAGGGTGCTAAAAATGTCATATGATAAAATAACTAACGATATACATGGTGGTTCCAGCACCAATGGGAACGAGTATATTATCATCTATATCAATAGGCAGTAATTCAAAAACTGTAGCCATGACTGCACCTGTGATTGCCACGGCTACCGGGACAATATTGATCAAGAGTGCTGCAGCAATACAAACGGTTAAACAAGCAATTGCTCCTTCAAGGGATTTATTACCTATCTTTGTTTTCCCAATTGAAAGTCCGACAATCGCAGCTGCTGTATCACCTACTGACATATAGACAAGGCTCAATACAGCGATTTCTTTTGGAAAGATGTAGATAACTGGCACTGCAATTATCGCAACCCATGTTGCACCTGTAAAGCGGCCGCTGATTTCGTGCTCCCGCATCATAGAATGAAATAGTTTACCAAACATCTTTTTAATGAAATCAAAATACATTCTAGCAAGGTCGATGGACACAAATAAGAAAGCAACAATAACCATGATTACAGTCATTTGATTCCTATCAGGAACTATGAAAACATAGGCGATTGGAATTATCAGATTAAAGAGGTGGAGCAGCTTGCGGCTGATTTCTGCTGGACTGATCATTTATGGCTCTTTGGTCAATCGGTTAAAAATATCCTGCAGGTCTAAGACACTAACAACTAAGTTTATTTTCATTGCTCTATCCAAAACGGTCCCTTCGCTGATGGATTGATCCAGCACAGTATAAGGTACAAGGTCTTGATCTTCATGATAGGAAATTTTACCCACTTTCAAACGCGCTTTAACTAAATGTTCCTTGGCTTGATTTAAACTTAAACCAATCACATTTGGTACTTGGTAAAAATCAGGGGGTAATCCTTTACTCACCGTAATCTGTATTCCCAATCCTTTTTTCATGGTATTATTTGCTTTGGGGTACTGCCAGGCTACGGTTCCTTTTGGATATTCCGGGTTATACTCGGAATACACTGTATCAATTCGTAAACCTGTCTGTTGCAAAGTAATTTCTGCACTACGGTAAGACTGCCCGATAAGATTAGGAATAGTAACCAGTTTTTCTGAAGTTGAAATTATAAGATGTACTGTGCGCCCTTTTTTAACTTTCATATTGGGTTTTGGAAATTGATCCACAATGACTCCCGCTGGTACGTTATTTGTATACATGGTATCACTGACAATTGCGCGGAAATCTTCAGCTTCTATCATGGCAATGGCTTCAGATAACGGTTTACCCTGGACATCCACAAGATAAAATCCTGAATCCTGGCGTGTGTACATAGGCATAATGAAATACTCAAATAAAATAATCACTATTGTGGAAATAATCCCAAAAGCTATAAAATATTGTGTTGGTTTATTATTCAGGTCCATGAGTTAAGCATACTGCAAACATACCATCTGTTTTGCTTTCAGGTGGAAATGTAGCCAAAGCTCCTCTTTTATCTCGCCAACTTATGGGCATGTCTTTTGTTTCCATATCTATAAAATAATTAGCATTTAATTTAAGAAAGGCATCAACCACACCCCAATTTTCTTCCGGTTCTAATGAACAAGTAGAATATATAATTCTTCCTCCAGGTTTAACAAATTGGCCTATATGATTTAAGATACTTTTTTGGAGTTTTACAAAGTTTGCAATTTGATTTGGTTTACGCCGCCAGCGAATATCTGGTTTTTTTCCTATTACTCCAGTCCCTGAACAAGGTGCATCGATCAAAATTGCATCCGCCTGCGGATATTCATCCTTTGTAGCATCTTTAACTTCGACGCTTACATTATTAAACACAGATTCATAGAGCTGCATTCTTTCTTTATTACTGTCTGAAATAAATAACTGCCCTTTACCATCCAATAACTCAGCTATATACGCTGTTTTGGTCCCCGGGGCAGCACACACATCTAAAATAGTTTCTCCTGCTTGCGGGTCAAGCAATTCAACCACTTTGCCCGCAGCTCTATCTTGCACTTTTATCTTACCTTCATTAATAAATGATCTTAAACCTGCAAAGTTATGTTTAACGCGATAGAACAAATCTGAACATCGCCAATCTTCTATACCAACATCATGAGTTGCGCAATATGCAAGTAGGCCATCACGAGCCAAAACAGAATTATTTATACGTATATCAAATTTAGGTGCTGCATTAAAATGTTCAGCTAGAGTTACCGTATTTTCTTTCCCAAACTGTTTATTCCATTTATTCCAAAGCCATTGCGGCAGTGAATACCAACTATGCAAAGAGCTATCACCAGGAAAATTATTTGGATCTATAGCAGTAGCTTTCCTTAAAATAGCGTTGGTCAATTTTCCTGGAACTGCTCCCAACATGCTTTTCGCAATTTCTACATAAACGCTAACAGCAGCATAACTTGGAGTTCTATCATCTATAACATTTTCATAAATACCTGCTCTGAAAATGTTTTTTAATTCTGGCTGCAGTTTCTTTTGCGGCTGGTTCAAGATACTATTTAACCAATAGTCTATCCTGCCCCTCCATCGGATAATATCATTAGACAGTGCTGTCAATCTTTGGCGATCACTGCTGGTTATATTGTGCTTGTTACAGTAATTGTTTCTAATTTGTTTTAATTGACTACCTGTTTTATCGAATTGAGTGAGCACGTGGATCACGTGCCGGCGCAAGTGATCCATTTCAACCCAGCACTATACTGCTATCAATATTAATACCACGTAAAAAATCACAGGAGGCCATGCGTTTTTTACCCTCTAATTGCACTTCTTTGATAATTAATTGTCCAGAACCTGATTGTACAGAGAATTGTTCTTTTTCAATATTTATAACAGCGCCAATCTCTTTACTAGAATGTTCATTAATAAAATCCGTTTTGAATATTTTAAGACTTTTTCCATTTATGAAAGTTCTCGCCCCGGGAACCGGTGATAAACCACGAATCAGGTTGTGAATATCATTGGCTGATTTATTCCAATCAATCATAGTCATTTTCGGAGTGATCTTTGGCGCCTTGGTCGCTTTTGTATCATTTTGAGGGATGCATTCCATACTGCCAGTTGCTAATTGATCTATTGTTTCTAGAAAAAGTTCTGCACCAGCTTTACTCATTTTTTTAGACAATGATCCATAATCGTCATCGTTATTTATCTTTATACTTTTTTGAAGCAGGACCTGACCTGCATCTACATTGGGCTCAATGAAAAATGTAGTTAAGCCAGTTTTCTTTTCTCCGTTGATCAGCGACCATTGTATCGGTGCTGCGCCACGATATTTTGGCAATAATGAGCCATGCAAGTTGATAGCACCATGGGTTGGAATGGCAATAATATTTTTTGGAAGGATCCGATAAGCAACAACCGCAAATACATCTGCTTTTAACTCTAATAATTTATTTTTTGCTGTATGTAAATCATCTATTTGCAGCACATGCAAACCCAATTCAGTTGCACATAGAGCAACAGGTGTTTCGATTATTTTTCGTCCTCGCCCAGATGGTTTAGGAGGATTGGTGACCACGGCTAAAATATCATGATTGCTGGCAGCGAGTTCCTCTAAACTCAGTACAGCAAAATCCGGATTTCCCATAAATACGATCTTCATAGCCGTTTACGAATAAAAATAAACCTTCCGGGATTCCCCGAAAGGTTCGAAAAAATGTTAAAAATGAAATTCAAATTAAAGAACGAACGATTCCTTACGATTTATGGGTGTTTTCTTTTTTGAAGAAACTTCTATTTCTTTTAATTGTTTTTTTACTTGCATACGTACAAGCGGGCTCACTTTATCTACAATGAATATGCCGTTTAAATGATCGATCTCATGCTGGATAGCTCTACCCAGTAGGCCTGTGAATTCCTCTTCTTTTTCAACTCCTTTTATATCTTGAAATTTTATTTTGATGAATTCAGGTCGTTTGACTTCTAGTCGTACTTCTGGTATGGATAAACAACCTTCTTCAAAAACGGATTCACCCCAGCTTTCGATGATTTGACAGTTGACAAATACGTTTGTTTCTTCAGCTTCATCCGTATGTGTAACATCGATGACCATCAGATTTAAGTCTATGCCAACTTGATTTGCGGCAAGCCCAATACCTTCTTCTTCATACATAGTATCAAATATATCATTTACCAGCTCAGGGAGTTTAGAAAAATCAGTGACTTTCTCACATTTTTTACGGAGTATAGGATCTCCGTATTTAACAACATCCATCACGGCCATTAGCCTTGGGCCTCTACTTGAGTATCTTCTTCAGTAACGTTACCTGCAAGCCCGGCTACTGCTGTTTTATTTACAGTGATATTCATATTTTTATCCACTTTTAAGACCACAACTTTTCCGTTATTTTTAATCCCCGCTACACTGCCGTGGATACCGCCAATGGTAATCACACGATCACCTTTTTTAATATTTTCCAGCATTTGCCTTTTTTCTTTTTGACGCTTAGACTGCGGTCGAATCATCAAAAAATAAATAACAACCATGATAAGTATGAACGGCAAAAAGGCCGCGAAACCACCGCCACCGCCTTGTCCTTCTGGTGCTGATAATGCGTATAGAAAGTCCAAATTTTACTCCTGTTAATTAGTCCAAAAATTACTTAAAAATGTATGCTCATTCAAAAAGCATTATCAAAGCATTATCGTGGGAGAGATAATTGAAAGGTCGTACCTCTTCCTTGTGCAGACTCCATGACCTGGATCTTTCCAAAATGAATATCTTCAATGATCCTTTTGACCAATGAAAGCCCCATTCCCCATCCTTGATTCTTACTACTGAATCCCGGACGGAAGATATTACGATGATCTCTCTTTGCGATCCCTTTGCCATTATCTGTAATGCGGATCAATAAATGTTTACTTTCAATAGTGCTTTTAATATCAATTGATCCTTCATCATGATCGATGGCATCTATTGCATTTTTTATGATATTTTCCAACGCCCAGGAGATCAATATACTATTTCCAGAAATATAGAGATCTTTTTCAACAGACGAATTAATCTCAACATTTTTACCTATTCTGGGTAACCGTCGTTCCAAATACTGTATGATAGTATGCACTGTCTCATAAAGATCAAAATCCTCCATTTTTGCATCAGAACCCATCTTGCTGAAACGATCCACGATCTGTTCTAATCGATTTAAATCTGTGGACATTTCATCCAATACATCATTGATCTTTCCGGGATCATGTTTCAACATATCGATCCATCCCAGTAAGGCGGATACAGGAGTTCCAAGTTGATGGGCGGTCTCTCTGGCCATCCCAACCCAAATATGCCTTTTCTCGCTGTTTCGGATCATAGTAAAGCCTACAAAACCTAAAATGATAAATATGGCTACAGCACCGATCTCCAGGAAAGGAAGCCATTGTAACTGTTTGATCAATTTTGAATCACCAAAGTATAAAAAGCCAATATTTATGATTTCACTCGTATTGCTGTTCAAAAATTCTAGAGGAATGGGATCATTCTGAACAGACATTGTCTGCTTGTGTTTTTCTAGTTCAACTACATTTAATCCTATTGGCAGATTTTTAGAATAGATCGGTCGGTGGTCTCTATCTGCATAGATGACTGGGAATTGGACCTTATTGATAATTTCTTCAAATACAAATGTCAGGTTTGCATCAGTTTCATCTTTTACCGTTGCTGCGATTATTTCTGCATATAATTGAACGATTTCCCGGTTATCATCCCGCAGTTTATTTACAATAGATTGTGAATACATCAGCAGCGATGCAATCAAAACAACGCCTAACAGGAACAAGCCTCCTTTGATGTTCACGGAATGTTTATAAATTTTCATGATTTTTTTCGTTTTGTATACATTCCTGCACCAATGAGCCCTAGAGCGATCACAAAAGAAATTCCGGAAATCATTTTCCCTTTATTGAACGATGAGCGATCATAAATGAACTCAACAGTATGCTCACCTTTTGGTACTAATATACCTCTGATCAATTTATTTGTTTCCATTACATCAGTTTCTTCACCGTCAATTGTGCATCTCCATCTATTTGGATAATGGACCTCACTCACTACTAGAAAACCATTCTCTTCGCACTCTACTTCAATCTCCATATTATGAATTGATTTTTGAATACTCTTTACATTTCCAAGAGAATAAACTCCAGCTAATTCTTTATTGTCTATATTTATATATGCTATATTTTCAGGAGAAAAATTAGGTATATTTATCATCTGCCATTGTGCGTCTTTAGTTTTTGCTATTACATTTTTAACGAACCAGGCTCTTGGTAAAGGGTTTTCAAATTCATACACGTAAGTGTTGACTATGCTGCCTCCCGATCTCATTTTACCTGAGGATTTTTTAGTAGATGGAATGGAAATATCTAACGCACTTAAAATATAATGGACATTTAACATTTTCATCAGTGGCAGAATCCCAATCACTTCTTCTTGAAAAAACTCAAAAAACATTTTATCATAGGAGGCCTGTGAGATTGGTTTATTTTCTTTCAATTTTCTATCTATTTTCAATTTTCTATCTATATTAGCTGAAAATTCATTATAGAATTTTTCGTAGAAAGGATTAAATATTTTCAATTTAGCAGGATGATATCCTCCAACAGACTCTAAACCAAATGCACGAAATCGCGATTCACCAAACAAATTATATAACGGAAAAATTCGGAAGTCACCATTCTGTTTTTGTAGAAAATTGATGACTGGATCCGGCTCAAAATACCGCTTGATGTCTTTGGTTGACATGGTGGCAGCGGATCTGCCTGATTGTCGTCCAGGGTGAATGATGCGCTGATCTACATTGGTAATATCCAAAATAGCGATAAAAACAAGTACTACCATGAATATGTTTTTTGATATATTACGTTGGATCCACATCCATATTGTTCCCAGTCCAAGAACTAGCCATACGATCATCATCCAGGCGTCTTTCGTCCAACTATCCAGTCTTAAGTTATTGATCGCTCGAACACGAACAGCATTTGGATCGCGAGGATTTGGTTGAGGTAAACTATTTTGGAGTGACGATTCAATTGCACCTTGAAATAGAGTAAGAACCAATAACCATATTCCAATAACTCCCGCAGTTATCCAAAACCATCGGGGAATGGTCTTTTCTTTTAATTTTGACAAGGCATCCAACCCAAATGCGGCTAAAACAGCCACATTGAATTGCACCAAAATCAGGATCATGGACGGTACACGGAATTTGTTGAAATAAGGGAAAATATCGTAAAACAGATCGTATACGAAACTAAAATGTTTACCAAAGGAAATAAGTAAAGCTAAAACCGATGTAATGAGTAAGAACCAAGAAATAGATTCCTTACGATTAGAAACAAATCCCACCACTGCTAATGATAAAACAATGATTCCCATATAATTTGGATAATCTGTAAACGGCATGTACCCCCAATATGTTTGGCCGCCAAAGCCAAATGCTGAAGGGAGGAAAAATGTAAGCATTTCTTTTGGGTGAAATGACCAGCCAGTAGCATAACTATAGTCCGCTCCTCCACCAGCTCCACCTCCGCGTACGGAAAAGGGGGTGTATTCTATGGATGGTAAATAGATTAACAGAGCAATCCCAATTCCCAACAAAGCTGCAAGTGAAAATCCTCCCAAACCCAGCCATTTTTCATTCGATTCTTCCTTATTCTTTAAATTCCAAAGAAGGTATATCAATACATAAGCTCCAGCCAGCATCCAAGTATAATAGGCGATCTGAGCGTGGGCACGCTGAAGCTGAAAACCCATGAGCACTGCAAGTAATCCTACACTGCATAATGATGGCTTTTCCATGATCTTTATTGTCATCCACATGATCCAGGGAATGTAGGCCGCTGTCATCATTTGACTTCCGTGCCCAAAAACGATCATGGTCAACATATAAGGCGTGAGCATGAATGCCGTTCCGCCAAGAAATGATGAAAACCTTGAAAGGTTTAAATACCTCAATAATACAAATCCACCTATTCCGGCAAACAGCAAATGGAGCAGTTGGGCTAAAAGGCCTTTAATGAACAGAACATTGAGAATGATCGCAGGAAAATATAGTTTACTGATGAAAGTGAAGGCTTCTGCTGTAGGCATTCCGGAAAAGATCCAGGGCTGCCATAAGGGAAACTCACCTGTTTCTGAATACACTTTTTCTAAAGCGATTCCTGCAGACTTTGGATTCATCGTATCTGGTGATCCAAACACTTGCCCCTGGAAAATGACATGATAGAATAGAACACAGATCAAGAGAGCCATAGCTCCTGTGGTAATAAGAATGGGGTTTTTTAGATCTAATTTCATTTTTTATTGGTAATCATTCGTATTCCAGACCATACTTCTTTATCATCATCATCAAATTTCAACAGCCAAAGGATCAAATAAAATGATAAAAATCCAATGGCTGTAACGATCAAAAGTGAAAGTATCGTATGCATGGGCATGATCGTCGGCTTGACCATTTTCAGAATAATGAACATTCCCCCACCAGCAATGATAGGCTTAAGTAATTTTAAACTGAATGGATTGATCTTGACATAATGCTGTACCTCTACAAGCCTTAATCCTCCCAATGCTGCCATTGAAACCAACGTCGCATAAGCAGCTCCCATGATCCCATACAAGGGAATCCACGTTATATTCAAAACGATATTGATCAATACTGCAATGATCGAATTGACCATGTTGATCTTTGTAAAACCGGTCATTGTCAACGTATGTCCACCACCACCAAAGATCGTTTGAATAAATGCAGCAAGCGTTAAGATCGCTAATGCATTTGACGCAGCTACATAATTTCCACCGAACAGTAACATGATCTTTTTTGAGAATAGTATCATGATGATGGCGATCGGGATGGATAAACTGATGATCCAGCGAACAATGAGTTTGTAGAGTTTGCCCATTTCAAACACGTCACTTTTACGATTAAGCTCTGCCATCATGGGAGCAAAAATGCCCATAAACGCTACCAACACAGTCCGCAGTAACCCCGCAGATCGTGTTGCAGGATGATATGACCCCACTGTGGTCGTGTCAGTAAAATAACCCAGCATCATAATATCCATCCAATGCATGAGTGTACCTAAAATGGTCACAAACATGAGTGGATATGAAAAGGAAAGTAATTCAGTATCAAATGTACTTTTGAAAATCTGGCTTATCTTGATCCTCGTGAGCTTTTTGAGAAAAATCCATGCAATAACTGAACTCACAATTGCAGACAACAATAATGGATATTTTACAGCAGCAGCATCGGTCAGAAATGAGATGCTGATTAACACACACCCCAGCATGACAAAGGGCCTTACCATATTGAGAATAATCACTTTATACTTTAGCAATTGGTAACCTTGCGTTGCAAAAGCGGCAATGGACATAATTGTGGCGAAGGGTAAAGAAATGGCACTATAGATAAGCACAGTTTCCAATAATTCATTCCCATTGAAGATATCAAATGCGAGCCATTGCGTGAGAACGATCTGGACAACCATTACAGTGAATCCAAATAGAATCCCTAATTTTAAACCTGATGCGATCCGATCGCGTACCAGGTCCTGTTCTGTCTCTTTATCCAAACGGCTTACAAACCGCATGACTCCGCTGTGGAGACCCGCGCGTGCAAATACTTCTCCAATACGAGTCACAGAACTAGCAAGAGAATAGATACCCAAAAACTCTACACCGACAAAACGGGCCATGACAGCCGTAAACAAATAGCGAATTGAATCACCAAAACCCATTCCAACAAATGAAATGGTGGCTTCCTTGGCGATTTTTTTAGCAGAAGGCATATGAATTACAGTTCTTTCTGTAATTCTAGGATCAGATATATCCTAGTTTTCTAAGACTATCCAAAATTTCCTGGTCTTCTTCACCTTGTTCATCTTCAAAGTCTGTGACTTGGTATTTTTCTACCCATTTGAAAAGACGTTGTTCCATCTCATCTGCTTTTGATCTATTAGTAGAAAATAGATTATCTTGTTCTTCATAATCATCATTAAGTTTATATAATTCACATTTACCCTCAGACGACCAAATATATTTCCATTCCAAATCCTGAATCATTTTCAAGTCTCTGTTATAATTAGCAACATCAACATTTTCATATTTCTCAAAACTTTTCAGTTTTGCCACAGGTGAATCATATTCTGCGAAAGCAAAATCTCTATATTGTTGCTCTTCAAAGGAAGATAACGAAACACCCATACATTCTGTATTTAATTCAGGATTTAAGCCAACCATATCAATGATAGTTGGAAATATATCGGAAGTTTGAACAAGATTTTTTATCCGTTTCCCAGAGGGGATTTGACCTGGTAAATGAAAAATCAATGGAACATGTAATAAACTGTTTGTCAACAAGAATTGATGTCCAAAAACTCCGTGTTCCCCAAAAGCTTCTCCATGATCTGTAGTAATTATGATAATCGTATTCTCAAATTGACCTCTTTTTATTAGTAATGAGAAAATTTGCTCCAATTTATAATCTAAGTAGGCTAATTCAGCAGTGTGAAGATTATATAAATGTTCAAGATCTGCAGATGATAATTGCACTTTTTTCACATTATGGAGGTTATAATCAGAAAAAATAACATTCATCATTTTATTAGTTTCTGCAGAGAACTCCTTGACATATCTTTCCTTAAACCGTTTTGGAGGCCTATAGGCAAAATGAGGTTCTAACGCTTGGAGAAAAATATAAAATGGTTTTTCATAATTATACTTATTTAACCAATTAAAAACTTCTTCATTCATCTTTATTGATAAAAATCCTCCCCCTGCCATCTTTGCTTTTATAGTTGATTTAGTGCGTGAAAAATATTCAGAAATGGATCTTGGTTTCCTCCACAGTTCTGAATAATCTATATGCCCTCTGGATAAACCACTAACACTATTCAAATACGGATTACCATCAATACCGACAGTATGATAACCATTATCTTGTAAAACTTCAGCAAGTGTTCTCCATCGATTTGACAAAAACATATTTCCTTCACGCATTCCATGTTTTACCTGATGCATTCCAGTAAACATTGAAGCATGAGACATAGGGGTCCATGGCGCAGTAGAGATTGCATTTTCGAATAAAACTCCATTATTTGCGATTCTATCAATATTTGGAGTGACATTTTTAACTTTATTATAGCAGGAAAAATGGTCTGCCCGAGACGCGTCTATAGAAATAAAAAGAATATTGGGTCTATTATCCATTTACAAGTTTATTAAATAATTCATAGTGTTTATTAACTGCAGATTCCCAAGTCAGTTTTTCTGCTGTTTCCAATCCTCTTCGTGAAAGTTCATTTCTTAAATTTTCATTATTGATTATTTTCATTATTCCGTCGCTGATCTCATCCACAGAATTTGGGTTTACTTTTAGTCCTGAGTCACCTGCTATTTCAGCTAACGAATATGTATTTGAAATGATTGCAGGTGTCCCGCATGCCATTGCCTCAAAAGCCGGAAAACCAAAGCTTTCCCATAATGAAGGAAATAAAAACATATCGGCATTTGAATATAATATTTTCAATGACTTGCTATCCATTTTGCCAAAATGCACAATCTTTTCTTGAAGATCCAGCTCGGATATCTGATTTGTTATTGATTCATATTTCCACCCTTTCGACCCGGCTAGCACAAGTTTATGCTCCTGCAATTTTGTTGAAACATTTGAAAAAGCAGAAATGATCTTTTCAATGTTTTTCATGGGCTGATAGTTACTAACATGCAATAAATAAGGATAGTTTAAAGAATTATTATTTTTAAACTGTTCATTTTCCGATATGTCGACAGGCTTAAAGAATTGTTCATTAATTCCGTGAAAAATGGCCTCAATCTTATCCTCCTCGATATTGAATACTTCTGCAATATCTTTTTTTGAAGACATAGATGGTGTAATGATTTTTTTAATGGCATGGTGTTTATTATTTAATGTTCTGGTAATGATCGGATTCATTGGTTTGTGAATTTTTCTAGATAAGACAAAAGGCGCTACGCCATGACACGTGTACACAACGTTATCCTTTTCATTAATAAATGGTGAGATGCCATCAGAAGGAAAATGCAAAAGGTCCAAATCGAGTTTGCGCGTAAAAAAAGGTGAAAAGACCATTGGAGGAGATTTTGGAATAGTGATTTTTGGAAGTTTTCTTGATCTTAAATCTTTGAAATAAGATATTTCTGATTCATGGAAATACAATAATATGACTTCTATATCGTTTTTCTTACTTAATCCAGTTATCAGTTCTTTAACATATGTTCCCTGACCAGTTAGACCTCCATCTGCCAAAGAATGCGTAAAAATGCCAATACGCATATTTTATAAGATCAAATCCTGCCTTCCATGAATGGGATCTCAAATACCTTTTCATGAAAAATAGGTCCATGTCCAAAATAACCTTCTTCCCCAAACAATTCACCGTGATCTGAAGTAATAATGATCCATGTATTTTTTGGACATTTATTAAACAGGTCGGCCATTAATCCATCAATATATTCAATACATTCCACTTGTTTGCTCTGAAATTTCTTCATCTGCTCCATATCAAGAAATTCATCTTCAGATTTCGAGGGATCAATATCTCCATCCGTCACAAAATCATCTAAATGTTTAAATACACCATGGACACCATGAAGTATGGGAACATCTGGTTCTCCATGCAGCCTGTAAGGATAATGAGCTTCACCAAGGTTCAACATATAGAACTGAGGTTTATCTTTTGGAAATTCTAACTTATCAATGATCCCAGCAAAGTCATTGTGATTTGACATTAATTCACAGGTATCGAATTCAGTATTAAAATTCGTTTTAGGATTCAACACGGGCATGGACACTATTGCATGAGTATCATAGTCATATTTTTTTAAAAAAGTATTCAAATTCAAATGAGGAACAAAATTCTTAAAAGAAACATCTTCAATTCCAGAACGATCAATCCACTTGACAAAATCTTCTTTATAGACCTCGCTTGCATAAACATTTGAAGGTGACTTATGCGGTGTCATGCCCATCATATACACATGATGCGAAGGAAATGTCCAACTGGTAAAACTCCAACGCCTTTCCCAGGTTCCAAAATTATCCATATTAGGTGTTGATGCATTGATCGCTGCATCATACCTGGCAGAATCAATGATTATATATAAGATATTATTTCGGTGATCTTTTTTCAAATAATTCTTTTTAATATTCATCTATGTCTTTCAAAATTAAATAAATTTGTCCGAGAAACCAGACTAATGTTGATTTACGAAATTTTAAGACGGAATTTATGGTCTATTATTAATGAATGAAACTGATGCTTTACCCTCCAGAAACGAATCGATCTCCGGAAAAACTGATCTATTTTCTACATATCCCTAAAACAGGCGGAACCACTTTACGCGACATTATAAGCAGGCAATATAAACGAGAAAATATATTTACAGTTCCATCGTTAAAAGAATCAAATGCTGCTCTCAATGACCTGGCTTTTGAGGAAAAGAAGCAGCTTGAAATAGTACAGGGACATTTAAAATTTGGAATTCATGAAGCTACTGATCGGCCTTCACAATATTTTACCATTCTTCGGGATCCCATTAAAAGGGTTATTTCATCTTATAATTATATTTTACAGGTAAAAAATCATCCATTTGACCAGAGTACAACAGAAAAAGTAATGACCATCCAGGAATTATATGAAAGTGGTGTAAATCCCCTGCTCATTAATGGCCAAACTCAATTAGTTTCGGGGGTGACGGGAAAAAACAATGATCCACTAATCAAATCAGAAGATATACTGCAAAAAGCCAAAAACAATATTGCAGATTTTTTCATAACGGTGGGACTGTTAGAGGAATTTGACGCTTCCCTGCTGATCATGCAGAAGATGCTTGGTTGGAAAACACCCTACTATTCAATTGCCAATCGTTCAAAACCGGAACACACTATTGCAATTTCAGATGAGACCATCGCCTTTTTAACAGAACAAAATGAACTGGATATAAAGTTGTATCAATTTGTTTCAGACCGTTTTCATACATTGAAAGAATCTTTTACAAATGACTTGGGTTCATTCAAGATGAAGAATAGACTGCTCAATCCAGTTTTTACTTATAATAGAATTCAAAGATTAATTAAATCCAAAATGAAATGACGAATTAAGATGGTTGTGCAATAATCATCGAATTGTCATTTATATGTAAATTATTCAACTCAACAATAAATGGTTCATCCACCTGTTCTCTCATGTGTTGAATTTCATAAAGAGTATAGTCGATTTCTTTCAGATAATTCAATACTTCTAAAGCTGAAGAATTAAAATGTTCAACTAAATTTGAAGGGTGCACTTCTAAATACAGTTTAGGTCTTTGATTTTTTAAGATAGTTTTCATTCCTTTTAAAACGTCCATTTCAGCACCTTCAACATCTATTTTTATGATCTCTGGAGGAATTCCCTCTTCTTCAAAAAAAGAATCCAATGAAATAGATTTAACTGTAACCTCTTGAGAATGGCTATCGGTGAGTTTTTGATTAAGTTTAAAATTAGGACTGGGCCGCTCAAATTCTCTTACATACTTCATTTCACCATTTTTTTGGCTGACTGCTCTATGAAATGCATTGACGTTTGAGCACTGATTGAGGCTAATATTTTTTTTCAATATTTCAAAATTTAAATTATCCATTTCAAAGCTGTACACAACCCCTTGATCAAGATGTTTTGCTGCTACACAGGTATACCATCCAAGATTAGCCCCGACATCAACAAAACAAGAATGATTTTTCAAGTCTATTAAAATTGATTCAGTTACAGGTTTTTCGTGGACTTTTCCATCTGTATATCTAGGATAAAACCAACCATTTGAATAATCGTCTGCAGTTGTAAATGAGATTGATCGATTATTAATAATAACATTAAATGTTTTTAGTTTACTATAATTCCGTTTAGATGGACTTAATTTTCTCTTCAGTTTTTCAAGAGGTAAATATAGTCCAAACCGTTTTAAAGTATTTTTTATAAAATCCATGCTTAATAATGAAAACTAAATAAATTTCTGAATGTTATCGCCAAACTTATCGTTAGCTGTTTCAATTCATTTCTCAAACTTAAATTATCTATTAATAGAACTAAACTTCAATTGATTAATGATTAATAAATTCCCCATTCTTATCACCGGTTCCCACCGCTCCGGCACAACCTGGGTCGGTAAAATGCTGGCCCTCACAGATGAAGTTCAATACGTATACGAATGTTTTCATCCTAATGGCATTCTACGAAAGAAAAGAATATTCGATATTTGGTTCAAATATCTTACAACCGAAACAGAACCATTTGCCAGTGAACTAAAACGGATCCTCAATTACAACTACACATTTTCGGAAGCCTATAGTCTCATGGATAAAGATGGAAAATTCAACCTCCGCAATACCCCGGTCAGAATAGAGTTCTATCAGGCCTGCAAACTAATTCAGCGCAAAGGCATTGCTCCCATCCCACTGTTGAAAGATCCTATTACATTATTATCGGTCCCGTGGCTGGTGAAACATTTCAACATCAGACCTGTTATCCTCATCCGCCATCCAGCCGCTTTTGTCAGCAGCCTGGTGCGCCTAAACTGGCGCTTTGACTTTTCCAATTTTCTGGAACAGGAACCATTGATGAATGACCATTTACACACATTCGCCGATGAAATGAAATCCGGCTATAAAGATAATCCCGTTAAAGAAGCTGCCTTGCTTTGGAATTGCCTGCATCATGTAATTCATTCTTATAAAAATTCACATAAGGAATGGATATTTAAACGGCATGAAGATCTATCTTCTGATCCGGTTCGGGAATTCAATGGATTGTATGATTCTCTAGGATTAACATTTTCGACAAAGATTGAACAAAAGATTACTGTTTTTACATCATCAGAAAATACAGGTGAGGTCATGAATCAAAAACAAATACATCAATTACAACGGGATAGCAAAGCCAATATCAAAAATTGGAAAAAGAGACTTTCAGCAGATCAAATAGCTGTTATTCAGGACATGACCTCTGATATAGCAGTCAATTTTTATTCTGACGAAGACTGGTGAAATTTTAACACAAACAGCCGTAATAAATTTACCAAGATCAATACCGGGCTTAATAGTAAAATGGACAGCCATTCAAACAGATTGGCATGTTTTACATAGATTCGCAACAGACCGCCAAATTTTCGCCTCAATTTTTTTAATGAGAATTCACCTCCAATAGAAGATGAAACCTTATGCCACACCTTGGCGCCCTGCGCCATGAATATTTCCTTGCCGTTTTCTTTAACCCGTAGGGACAGGTCTACATCTTCAGCATACATGGAAAAAGCTTCATCAAATCCATTGATGTTAGAAAATATCTTTGACTTGATCGCCAGACAGCAGCCCGTTGCGTAATCAGACATTTCCATTGTAACCAACCTTGCAGAATCCATTTCACGAATATTACGATGCTCGATCTTGCCTGTGGCCAAATTAATATCCGCACCATTAAACCAGATTCGTTCCGGTTCATGAGCATAATATATTTTCGGTGCTGAAATCCCTGCATCAGGATCGCTTAGTTTCTTGACCAATGCAGAAATAAAATGCGCATCTACAATTGTATCATTGTTCAAAAAAACAACTATTTCTGGATCATATTTCAACAACACGTGTTTGAATCCGGCGTTATTTCCACCAGCATAACCTAGATTGTTATCCAGTTCCAGAATATCCACAGCAGAGAAATTTGATTCAATATATTGAACTGAATCATCTGTTGAACCATTGTCCACAACTAAAACATTATAGTTATTATATTCGACTTTTTCCAAAGTACCCAAGCAATCTTCAAGGAGTACCTTGCCGTTCCAATTGAGGACAATCACTGTTACTGACGCTTCAACCGGCATGAGACAATTCCTCGACTGTTTTTACCATCGCATCCCAGGAAAATCGTTTTTTATACTCGGCAATATTGCTCCTAAATGATTCTTTATCTTCAATGGAATAAAATGATCGGATCGCGTCAGCGAATGAGCCTGGATTTGGTTCGACACAAAAACCCGTCTTTCCCTCATCTACAATTTCCGGTAAACCGCCTACATTACTAACGATCACTGGAGTGTCATAATGATATGCGATCTGAACTATGCCGCTTTGTGAAGCTGTCTTATAAGGCAACACTACAACATCAGTTGTAGCAAAAAATTTGCCAACCTCTTCATCGGGCACAAATGAAAAATGAGTTTGCACATCATCTACCAACCCACATTGTTGGATCAGTTCTACATATTTTTGTTCATCTTCATAACATTCACCAACTATTAGCAATATAAAATCATCTAACTCATCTTTTAGTTTGCCTACTGCTTTAATCAGAATATCCAATCCTTTATACTCCCTGATTAACCCGAAGAACATCAACACATTTTTCGCCGATATATTCAATTGCTTTTTTGCCTCATCTTGTGCAGGTGCTTCCATGAAAATACTGTAGATCGGATGGGGACTGTATTTGTAATTAGCATCTGGTAGTATACTTAACAATTCTTCTTCTACTTTTTTCGAAAGAACAATGAATGAATCAATATAATTAAAAAATCGTGTTGACAGCTGCTGATCCAGAGCCCGTTGTTCATGGGGAATGATATTATCGCACACAGCGATAATGTTTATATCTGTCTGTTTTTTAATACGTTTTGCTACACCTGAAAATGCTGGAGCAAAGAACGGCATCCAATATCTAAAAATAACAATATCTGGTTCCGTTTCAGCAATTAAAGACGCTGTCTTTTTCCATGTGGTTGGGTTTACTGAACTTAAACAACGAATATTTGGAAAATCTTGTGCTGCAGCGCCTTCTTTTAACTGTGTTTTTCCGGGAAAAAGAGCTTTAGGATATTGAGTAGTAAAATTGAAAGCGCTTATGTCATGTGCTTGTGATAAGTGATGAGCAAGAGCTGAATTCAGGTCAGCGATCCCTCCTCTAAATGGTGGAAAAGGACCGACGATTGCAATGCGCATTTTTTCAGTCGGTTTGATGATCGATGATCTGTTTGACCCGATCTTCTTTACTTTGCTGACTGCGAGCCATCAATTCACCGAGTAAACCCATGGATATGAATTGGATTCCGATCACAATCATCATGACACCAAATACGAGCAAAGCGATATGTTTTTGAAAGGGTTCCATCAAACCATATTTAAGATATAGGACATATACTTCTACTCCAAAACCAACTGTAGAAAAAATGATTCCAATCATCCCAAACAAGTGTAGCGGCTGTTGCGTGTAGCGATTCAGAAATAAAATAGTCAAGAGATCGAAAAAACCATGAAAAAGCCGGACGCCACCATATTTTGTTACGCCGAATTTTCTGGCACGATGATTGACAATGATTTCTGACACTTTGAATTTTTTCTGTCCAGCTAATGCAGGGATATAACGATGCCGCCCACCATAAATTTCAACTGTTTTAACAACAGATTGGCGATAGATCTTTAATCCACAGTTAAAATCATGGATTTTTACACCTGTCATCAAGCGTGTAACAAAATTGAAAAATTTGGAAGGCCAACGTTTGGTCCAGGGATCGTGTCGTGTTTTTTTCCAGCCGGAAACAAGGTCGTACCCTTCTTCTAATTTTTCAATAAGATTGGGTATTTCTGCTGGGTCATCCTGAAGATCGGCATCCATGGTAACCACGTAAGCACCTGTAGACATTTTAAACCCTTCCGCCAGTGCAGCCGCTTTTCCATAATTACGGTAAAATTGAATAACCTTAATATGGTCGTCAGTATTGGCAAGTTCATTCAATAATTCAATGGAACCATCAGAACTTCCATCATCAATGAATAACAACTCATAATTATTATTTCCAGTAAGAACTGACGATAATTCATTATGCAGTTTGCGCAAGGATTCTACTTCATTATAGACAGGAATGATGACTGAAATAGACTTCATGATTGTGCGTGCGGGGTTGATTCCGGTATTTGTTTTATTAAATGGGGATAGGCACTTCCAAATTCTCTTTCATCAAATGTTAATTCGATGGATTGTTTTTCATTGTCCATTACAATATAAATCGTTTGCAAGTCCGACCCATTACTGGAAAATCTAATATCAATATTGGAATCAGAAATGGAATTATTTGTGTTCATTTTATTTAAATCTACTGGTTCAATTCCCCAAAAAATGGATATAAGATCACGTGGTTTTATTATTTCAAAAAAGGGAAAACGAATATATATACTTGCTGTTGAAAAACGTACATTTTGTATTATATCCCACGCTTCAACTGAATTGGGGCGTACAATCATCATCATTGTTTTCCTGCCAAGCAAATCTTTAAAATGGATAAATACATCCTCACCCGTACATGTAAAACTGAAAGCTAAACTACCGCTTACCTGTCCTTTGGAAATTAATTTTCCGTTTCCACGACAGACAGAATATTCCTTTATCCATTGACCAATATCTATTTGCGGTGTGATTTTTTGTTCTGTTGACACACAATTATTGAAGAGGAACATTGTAGAAAGTCCGAAGGGAATTAATTTATTCAGGATAAACCTTATTCTTTAGTGTATCATTATTACTGTCAAATTCATATGCCTTGCGATAATATTCCATGGCATCCTTTTTACGGTTTGCACTCATCAATACGTCCCCTAAGTGTTCAAGAACAATCGCATTATTATCTTCCAATGTTATGGAATTTTGAATATAATTCAGCGCTTCATTGATTCTGCCCATTTTGAATAAAATCCAACCATAGGTATCCAAATAAGCTGCATTTTTTGGAGCAAGTGTAATTGCTTTCGTAGCTATTTGCAGAGCAAATTCTAATTTTTCATTTCTTTCCACAAGGCTGTAAGCATAATTATTATATGCCTGGGCATCTGTACTGTCAGTGCTGATAAGCGATTCATAGAGTGAATCAGACTCTGTCCACAATTGCATCGAATCATTTATAATGGCCAGGATGTGCAGAATATTTCTTGATTTGGGTGATATCTTTAAGGCACGATTAAGGTATTCAAGAGCTTCTTCATTTTGTTGCTGCTGATAATAAGCATTGCCTAAAAGATATTGAATAGCGTATTCATTAGTAAACTTTCCGGCGACTGGTAATAAAATATCAACTGCATTTTGAAATTGATTTTTATTCATATTCACTAAAACATTATTTATATATCCGCGATGGTCATTTGGATCCAGTTCCAATTGCTTTTTCGCATAAACTGCTACCGAATCCAGCTGGTCTAACTCTAGAAATACCGAAGCGATAAAATGCAGAACATTCGCATCTTGATCATCGATATTGTACGCTTTATTGAAAAAATCCAATGCTTGTTTCAGCTGTTGTTTCTGGTAAAAAATTATCCCTGACTGGAATAACCTATCCTTGCTGTGGCCTTCAATTTCCATTATCCTGTTAATAATTTCCGTTGCTTCATCGAAACGCTCTTCCATTATGATCAAATCAGCATAAGCAGATAAGTATTCCACATTGCGGGTGTCAATTTTTATCAATTGTGCATAGATCTCTCTTGCAGTTTGTAATTTGTTTGAACGCAAAGACAATACAGCTGCTTTTTCTAATGCTTTGATCTTGGCTTTATCGACGTCATAGGCTTCACGATAAAGTTGAATCGCTTTATCCCACTGCAAACGACCTGCCGCTAATTCTGCCTGGGCAATTATATGATCAGCTTCATCAGGTTCAATTCCACGAAGAGCTTTAAACTGCAAATTCGCTTTATCATATTGATGCCGAATAATATATTGTTCTGCCAGCATTTTCCTGGCATCCACGTCTTTTTCATTTAACTCTAAAGCCGCATTCAGATGTTCCTCAGCGCGCTCTATTTTCCCCAGTTTCCAAAATGCTTCAGATAATGATACATGAATGGACCCTGCAGTGGGATCTAGCTTCAAAGCATCCTGGAGCTCAATAATCGCCATGGGATAATTATTTTGGCTGATATACAATTGTGCATCCATAAAATGCTTCAATGCTTCCGGATGGGGCTCCTGTTTAATTTCATCTGTATCTGGAACAGATTGATCCAAAACTGGCTCCGGCCGTTGAGCACACCCAATCATTAATAATATTGCGGCTACTGTGAAAAATTTGTTTTTATAAATAATCATCTTTAAATGGATTCACTTTGTATATCTGAACTTTCTTCGCTGAATACAGATACCATATTTCCTCCTTGAGCTTTGGCAGCATACATGGCATCATCCGCTTTTGCGATCAATTCATTCATTTTATCTGAATCTTGTGGATATTCAGCCAAGCCACAGCTAATGGTCATTTTAACATCTACATTATCCATACTAAAATTATAATTGGAAATACCCTCAATAATTCTTTTAGCTACAGGAACAATTTTGTCAATATTTGTATCAATAAGCAATATTCCATATTCTTCACCACCATAACGCCCGACTACATCGATATTTCTGACCTTTTCCCTAATAATATTCGCTACTTCCTTAATGACATAATCACCATATAAATGTCCATACGTATCATTGATGCGTTTAAATTTATCTAAATCCAATATGGCCATTACAATGTTATGTTGATAACGACTGGATCGGCTAATTTCTTCTTTAAACCTGTCCATGAATGCTTTATGATTCAACAAACCAGTTAATCCATCATGCATGGCATTTTCATGCATTTTCCAATATTGCTGCTGCCAGGATATAATTGAACCAAACGTTAGAGCTAACAATTCTAAAACATTTCTGTCAGAACTAATGAATCGGTAAGATTTTTGTTTTTCTATGGCAATACAATAATTCACACTTCCATTGATCAACACAGGCACAGCTAAAATTGACTTAAAATCATGGTCAGCCAAATCACCCTCTTCAAACCGACCTTTTTCATAAAAATCTTCATTAATATTATTGGATTCAACAGTTTCATCTGACCGAAATCCACGGCCGTGGATACTTTTCGAAATTGAATATTTTTTTTCCGGATCTGTATCTCCATTATAACCATCTTCCAAAACAACTTTATAATATTCCCCATCTTCCTCGATGGCAGTTATGGTTAATTTATCATAATTAAAGAAAGACCTGCACAAATCACGCACTTTCTCATGCAGCCCGCGGACTTCTGATTGTATGTCCATGGAATTCAATAAATTAGCAATCTGGTAATGAAAATAATTGTCTAGTGATAATTTTTCTATATTATCCAGTTTTATCATACTCAAAGAAACAAAGCGACCTAAACTTGTTAACAAATTCCTGTCCCGTTCTTTGATGGTAGAAAAATGATCAGCTTGAACTAATATACAGCCCACAGGTGCATTTTTATATAATACCCTTGATCCTAAAACACATTCGCTGCCACGCCAGGATTTTTCTTTAAAAAGTCCATTCCAATGACTGCGAACGTCTGATTGCTGAAAAAGAATTGCTTCTTCTTGCAGAAGAATAGTTTGTATCACTTCATTTTCAGTAGGAATAGATTCTTCAAAACCATCTTTTGTTGACGATTGGATGACAAGATTATTTCCGCTGCTGTCCAACATAAAAAACGCTGCTTTATAGGTCTCATTAATTGCTATGACCATATTGAAAACCATGTTTAAAAGCTGTTCATATTGATCATGGATATCTTCATGTATATCCAATCCCCGGCTGACAGATGTAATTTGTTGTTTTTCAGGAACTACTTCTGGTTCATAGACATCTGGTCCGGAAGTCGAAAATTGATATAATATTACAATCAGTAATCCGAATGAAATATATCGCAGGACAGTATAGAGATCACCTTGGGGATCAGGGTAAACAAATAACAAAAAACACACTAATGCCAGGATGGCTGCTGTGATTAATCTGTTTACGTTCATCTGTAAATAAAATCCTCGCTGGGGGAAACTACATCTTCAGCGAGGATATCTGGAAGGTCTTTCAGTGGAGAAGAGACTTAAGGGCGCTTGTCTCCAACTAATTGAATTCTGTCATCAAGATTAGGCTTTGCCGGAGACGCTTCGTCATAATCTGTGGAATCTTCTTCAGCTTCTGCAAGGTTGTTATCATTTGTATGTGCAGGTAAAACAGGCAAATCGTTGATCTGCTGTTCTGTCATTGTTGGTGTAAAGGTCGCTTGATTAGTGCTTTCAGGCATGAATTCCAGCCCTAACATCACTACAGCAATGACAACAATCACCGACAGACTGGCCATCAATGGTGTATAACCGGCAAATGAACGAGTAGTTTTAACAACGGTTTTTGCTTCCTTTTCAACATTAATTCGCTTGAAAAGATTATTCATGAAATCGGGTGAAGTTGAAATTTCAGGTGTTGATTTCATGGCAGCCATGATCTGCTTAACAGACTCAATCTGTTGCTTGGCTGCAGGGTGTTCTGACAGGTAAGCTTCGACTTGCTTACGCTGGCTCATTGAAAGATTATTTTCTATGTAGTCGGATATTAAATCCTCAAACTGATAGCGATCCATCTATATACTGTCCTCCAGTTTATCTGAATTCCTTAAGTGCTTGTTGTAGTTGTAATCTTGCACGATTTATTCTCGATTTTACCGTTCCTAGTGGTACGTCGACGATTTTACTAATCTCTTCGTAAGAAAGTTCCTGAATATCTCGTAAAATTACCACAGTCCTAAAATGGAGCGGTAATTCCTGAATTGCTTTCTGTATTTGCTTTTCAGCAAAATGGCCTTGCACAGTATCTCCTGTTTCCGGCTCAACCGACGGCAACTGATATTCGCGTTCATCCCTACTCATATGACTAAGGTTAGTCACCTTATGTCGCTTTTTCCTGCGTAGTTCTGTTTTTGCAAGGTTTCCGGCGATGGTATAAATCCAGGTAGAAAACTTAGCGATATTGCGGTAGAAATGGCGGTGCGTATAGAGTTTCATCATAGTATCTTGAACGATATCCTCTGCTTTTTCCATGTCATTTACAAAACGGTACACAAATGTTATTAATCGATCACGGTAGCGGTTTACCAATTCCACATAGGCTTGCTCATCACCATCTTGAAATCGAGCGATGAGTTCTTCATCCGTATAGCGAAAATCATCAGTCATGTTCAATGAGTGTATGGAAGAGGAAGCGGGTGAGGAGTGATTCATCATTTTCACTGGTTGTTTTTATACTTCTGTCAATATCACCCAAGTGGGCAAGGCCGTTCTCGATTTCTTTTTTGGTATACTTTTTCGCATGCTCAGGAAGTTTATTCTTAACTCCTTTGGTTAGTGGGATATAACCTCTGAACGGTTGAGAAGTTCCATTATTCATACCCATAAATAACATTTCCTGGAAAAGTGCTGTCAGGCTCGGGAGCAAAGATATCATATTATTCCTGGAAATATAATCCTTGCCGGTTATAAGAGCTTTTGAAAGATCTTTCTGACCCACCGCATTTAAGAATTCCCATTTTTGGAACTCTCTATTCCAACCGCTGAATTTGTGCACAAATTCAGGAGTGAGTAATTCCTTTTCACCTAAGCCTAAGCATATTTTTTCTACTTGATTCGCGATATGGTACACAGAATCACCCGCCATTTCCAATACAGCCTCGATAACACTTGGCGGCGCATCTTTATCATGATCATCAAAAAATTCTTTTGTCCACGTTCGCAGATCATTTTCAAATGGTTTACGGACATCTATGGGCATCAGTTTTTTTTGCAGTGCATCTACTATTTTCAATTTTCCATAAAAATCATCCATTATTATGACCAGAAAATGATTTGGTGTGGGATGCGCACAAAACTGCAGCATTTCTTCCCTAGGTTTGCCTTTCAGCTGTTGGGGATTGCGTAAAATAAACAATCTATTACTGCTAAATAAATCTGCTTGATGCAGTCTATCCACGATTTCCTGCTGACTCAAATCATCAGGAATTAATAATTCCCGATGAGAAGAATCATCTTCAAAAATGGTTTTTTCCAGCTTCTTTATGAAATATTCCTGCAAAAAATAATCATCTCCCAACAGAAAATAGACTGGATGTGTATTGTCTCTATCCAAATTTTGGCAGATGACTTTTAAAGATTGTGCCTTCATTGTTTCTTTTCCATGAGGCTGAAAATAATCACTGCTGCAAAAGCCAAAACAAAACTGACCAGACGTTCGGTGACCGCCGATTGCAGGACATCAATATTGGCCCAAATAACAGTTGTAAAAAACCCGGTTAAGAGCCCGGCAATAATGCCATTCCGCGTTGTTTTTCGCCACCACAGCGTCAGCACTAATGCAGGACCAAATGCAGAGCCTAATCCACTCCAGGCATAGCTGACCACACCAAAAATATTTTTACCCTGCGTTTCGGACATAACTGCAATAACATACGCGAAGAGTCCCAGGATAACAATGGTAATTCTGCTCAAAGTAACTAGTTTTTTATTTGACATTTCCCTGCCAAGGTACTGATGGATAAAATCTTCTGTAATGGCTGATGTGGACACCAGCAGCTGCGAATCTGCAGTAGACATCATGGCCGCCACTGCACCGGAAATGAATAAACCGGCAACAATTGCGGGAAGCAGCTCTTGTGCCAGTAGGGGCATAGCTTGCTCAACATCTACATTGGTAAAATATTCCGGTCCAAAGTAATTCAAGGCAACCAGGCCTATTAAGAAAGCACCTGTGATTCCAGGTAATGCCCAGAGAATTGCAATCGTTCTGGCTTGTTTAACTTCAGTAGTGCTGCGAATCGCCATGTAACGAATAACAAGATGCGGCTGGCCAAGATAGCCTAATCCCCAGCTTAAACCACCCAATATGACTGCTAACCCGGCGAAGCCATCTTTACCCATTGTAAAAGAGGAATGTGTTGGCCCAGCTTGGGATAAGCTTTGAGCGAGTGATACTTGGGAACTTTGCAGTTCAATAAAACCGGCAATTGGTAAAATGATTAATGTACCAATCATCAGAATACCTTGGAGCAAGTCAGTCCAGGCGACTGCAAAAAATCCACCCATAAGTGTATATGAAATGATAACGGCTGCGCCAATGGAAATACCTGTCAACGCATCGATATCGAATAGTGTCTTCAACACCTTTCCCGAGGCATGAAACTGGGCGGATACATAAAAAGCGAAGAAAAACGCAATGATCAATGCGGAAAATAAACGAATGATATTGGAATGGTCCTTAAAGCGACGGTGTAAATATTCCGGTATCGTTAATGCATTGTATTTTTCAGTTTCTTCGCGAAGTTTTTCAGCTATTAAAAACCACGATGCAATAATACCAACTGTAATTCCTACAACTGTCCATACTTCACCCAAGCCCACAGCAATCGCTGCTCCCGGAAGAGCCAAAATCAGCCATGCAGATTCTCCTGAAGCCCGTTCAGAAAAGGCTGTTACCCAAGGCCCCAGCTTGCGGCCCGCAAGGAGATAATCTTCCTGGGTCTTATTGAGTGTAAAAGTCCATATTCCCACAAAAATGAGGAAAATGAGGTAGAGTACAAAAATGATGCCTATCATATCCATATTAGATAACCATTGTTATTAGTCCTACGATGAGACAATAGATTCCGAAGTAATGAAATTTGCCTTGCTCCAGCCAACCAAGCAACCACTTGAGTGCTAAAACACCCACTGCAAATGAGCTGATCAGACCGGCTATAGCCACAGTAACCGGCAGCGGGTAGGTACCATTAACCTCTATGGCAGTCAGTAATCCTGCTCCGCTGATGGCCGGGATCGCAAGCAAAAAAGAAAATCGCGCCGCCTCTTTTGCTGATAATCCTAAAAATAGTGCCATGCAAATGGTCATACCGCTGCGGGATATACCGGGAATGATAGCCACTGCTTGTGCACATCCAATCAGGATCGATGAAAGGAATGTATGTTCCTTATCTTTTCTTTTTACGTGGGCTGAGGTGTAAAGAACCAATCCTGTAAAAATGAGTGCTCCACCGACAGCGGTTACATTTTCAAATAAGGATACAAATATGTCTTTAAATCCCAAACCTATAGCCACAGCTGGCAAGGTACCAATAAGAATGAACAAAATAAACGTCTGTGTCTTTTTTGATGTAAGGGAAAAAAATAATGATTTAATATCATCAATAAAAACCACCAGCACACTGGCGAGTGTACCGAGATGAACGAGGATTTCGAATTCATTTCCCGGCTGTTTGACTCCAAGGATTGCTTGACCCAATACAAGATGCCCGGAACTGCTGATCGGCAGAAACTCCGTCAATCCCTGCAAAGAACCCAGGATAAGTGCGTCAACAATATTCATAATAAGCTTAAAATTTAGAGGGAAAGAACTGTAATAAAAAGTCTACACCCAACCCATAACAGCAATCATTCTACCGGCCTTTTTCCCTTCCCGGCGGTAAGAATGGTATTTTTCTGGCTGGCAGCACGTACATTCTCCAAGATCAATTATCTGCTCACTTTTAATTCCAGCATTGACAAACTGGTTTTGCACAACACCCTGCAAATCCAAGAATGACCTGCCACCATTACCCTGAAGTAAAAAATCACCTGGAAATTGTTCTGCCACTTCCGGTCCAATTTCAAAACAGCATAGCTTTATGGAGGGTCCAATTAAGGCAATAATATTTTCACCATCTTCATTATGTTTTTTGAATTCAGCGATCGTTTTCGTAACAATGCCATTGGCAACTCCCCGCCAGCCGGCGTGAACAAGTCCAAACATTTTTGAATTTTTATCTAAAATAAATAATGGAATGCAATCTGCTACTTGAATAGATAATACTATGTCTTCTGATTTAGAAATTATTGCGTCAGTATCTGCTAATTCTCCTGGTGTTGTACATAATTGGACAAGATCACTATGGACTTGCTTGGGTATAACCAAATTGGAACTGTCTAACCCCAACCTATTGGCAAGCTGTACTCTATCGTTTGGATCAGCATAGGAAAAAGATGCCAGTGAAAATCCGGCTCGAATATTTTCAAGGGCAAAGTATGGACTTAAATCAAGAAATGAATCGCCGGGAATGGACAATGAATCAGGGGCGCTGCTGGACGTGGAATTGAACAGTGTCTGCTATAAATGTTCCAACAGGCATAAACAATCTATTTTCACATTTTAATACATGCATTGTCGAATTGCTGTGGTCATCACGGGAAAATGAAATGCCAAAAACCATACCATCGTAATGAGTTTGCTCTAACTTGTGGATGAATTCTGTGCGATTTGTAATTCCGGAGTTACAAATTGCTGTTATTAAACCGCTCACATCATAACCCCAGAGAAAATCATCATCTTCAATTTGACTTGGAGAACCAGCATCGCTTTCGGCATTTTTATGCGATAAAATATGCATTCCTTCCAGGTGGGGACCGACATTATCCTGGGCCAATATATCTGGTTGATTCCAGGCAAAATTCCCAACTACGCTTGTATTCAAATTGTACATGGGAAGTTGAGTGCCAATGTAATTCAAATGATTTTCATGTATCGGTAAATAGAGTGCTTGGATCGTCATTAATTCTACCTTGGAAGAATCTTTTATCTTTTCTTCTGGTTCGTCTTCAGTTAATCCAAAGAAATCTTCCGTATTCACATCAAACAATGCATCGAGGCTATCGAACGACATGCCCAAAAATTCATCGTATGGATTTTCCGGCGGTAAAAGATTAAACGCTGTTTGTCGAAGTGCTTTAAACTGTTTTTCCAGGTTTTCAGGTTTTCCTGTATATCTTTCCACAGCTATAACCGTTTTATTTAAAGCATCCATTTCTTTCAGGAATTCATCTAAAATAGCATTGCCGAATTCATCAGAAGATATAATGGCTGCTACACTA